>SWBX01003536.1_pt1 | contig 57193 bp, 7 predicted proteins | sample 4693051 | NCBI WGS metagenome assembly SWBX01 (sample SAMN10267272, study PRJNA491770) | bioreactor metagenome | isolation source: DHS bioreactor inoculated with marine | place: Japan: Omine Ridge, Nankai Trough | reverse complement strand
GGAACCCTTGCCCCGCTGGCCGAATGGTGGCAATTTGGGTGCCGATGTATCCGGTCGGACGGTTGATGACGATGATCTTGATCTCTTCACCCGGACGTAGGGCGTCGAATCTACGCCCGCTCAGTTCTGGTGGCAGGCCCAAGGCATCCTGCCACTCTTGCCGTGAACCAGTTATAAAGCGATATGTATTTTTAGTGGCAAATTCTCCGGGGATGCGTACCCGGTAGTAAAAGCTGTTTGTGCTCCGGCTGATCCCCAGCTTTTTGGGGTCACGGACGGCGTATGGATGTTCCAGGCCTTCGATCTTGGTGATAAGGACACCGTTCGAGGCGCGGTAGAAATAGAGGTCGGTCTCCTTGAAGTCCGTTTCGCTGATCCCCTTGAGCAGACCCTGGTGATGCCAGTCTGGATTAGTGTCCGCCACTTTGACAAGGTCCGGTTCCACCGGTTGGCCGTTTGCGTCCACCGGGCGATTGTCGCCCAGGTAAACACCCACGCTATCTCCGGTCGTGGTTACGGTGTCGTAGTTGCGGTCGTTATCCAGGTCGAGATTGCCAGGGGCAACTTTTGTTCCTGGCGGAGGGGTGTATTCGTACTCGGTGGTGTCGCCAATAGGTACTATTCCGTTACTGCTCACCAGCTGCCCTAGTCCGCCCAACTGCACCACGTCCACGTAGATCTCTACCGGGTTATAGGGGATGGCCGTGGTGGCATGGATGCCGATGGCCGCGACTTGCGCCATGAGACCGACCAATGACAATCCTGGTGCTCGCAGGTGGTAACCGGAGCAGTAGTGGTAGTAGTCGCGCTTGAAAAAATATTGTCCCACCGGGCGAGGGTTTTCCGGATCGTACATCCGGTAAAATAGCTCTGCATTAAAGTAGAAATGGGCGCTGTAGGCGAACCCGGGACAGGGAACGATATAGAAATTTGTACGGAACTTCCCTTCTTCATCGGTGTAGGCGGGACCCATACTAAAACCCATGCTTGGCTCCACCTTGGCCCCGGATACCGGTCCCAGGATAGTGTCTTCTCCAGGATCGCGGCGGATGGAATCATGGGGATTGCCTTGCTTGTCGGTGTAGAAGGCGGCTTTAAAACCAATATTGTGAGCAGAGGTGTAAAGCACTTCGCCCTTGTCGCCTATCAGTACGGAGCGGACATCACTACCCAGGTTGCGCAGTTGTCCGGCGCGCAGATCGATGGGGGCGCGGAACAGGATCGATCCGTCCCCGGGCGGTAACAGGTTGGGATCGACGACGGTATTTTTGTTGCGCACCAAGACGCTTTTCACCGAGTCAGGGAGATCAATCTTAGGTATCGCGACCTCGCTGTAAGATTCACCCTGGCCGTTCCAGTTGACCTTGGGGACCTTGACGCTACCCAGATCGGTACCCTTGTAGTCGTCCGCAGTCATGACAGTGGCGCCGCTATATGCTTGGTCGCCTGCGTGCGCCTGCTTGTGCAGTGTGAAGTGCTGGTAAAGACCGCGGTAGGAATCACCGGAGAGGACGCGCGCCTTTTCGTAGGGACCTGTGACTTCGCCGATATCGTTGATGAACGCGCCACCGGCGTCGATTTCGCTGTAGATTGGCTTATCATTTGGACCCAGCACCAAGCCACGGGTTATGACAATGCCGCTTTTGGGGAAAACGTCGGCGAGGCTCTCGACCGTCGTGCCAACCAGAATGACAAAAAGCAGCAGGCTCAAGCCTAGGCGGGTTGAGATTTGATGGCGGGTTTTGATCTGTTTTTGTCCTTGCATGTTCATTGCTTTTCCACTCTGATCTTATTATTGATCCCGGGTTTTTTATCTATTCTGCTTGGTTACCAGTTATTGTTCAGCAGTTTCCAGTTCGCTACGCAGGATATCTATAGAACTAATTTCTCCATCCTTGTATTTCTGCAAGACCTGCTGGCCTTTTTCGCCCACCATGGCGTAGCCGATGTAATCCAATCTTTGCAGCGTAACTTTCCCCACGCTATTGACTCTTTGAGCCGCAATCTCGCCAATGCCAATCACTTCGATCAACTTGGTGTCGCCGTTGAAACCGAGCATTGCCACCAGGGCGCCGTCTGGCGGGATATAGTCACGATTGCCTCCCAGCCTTGGCATGAGTATGGAGATACCAACATCGCCACCAACGATAACGCCGCTGGGTTGCACTCCGTACATCCAGCTGGGTAGTGCCGATGCGGTACTAGGGAAGGAAAGTTCGGCGCCTTGCAGAAGCTGCACGTGCACATTGCCTCGTCCAGTACCATCCGGGAACAGCAGACTTGCTCCACTGAGATCCAACGTCAGATTGCCCCGCGCAAATAATGTTTCCGCACCGCCGCCGCTGATCTGCTGGAAGGGTATGGATTGATTGAGCATGGGCAGCGTTTGGGTGGAGACGCTGTTCAACCGTTGTGCCTGTAGGTTGACCCAGGTATCGGTAATACCGAACTGCGGATTCTTCATGCCGGGGTTCACGATCAGCTGGTAACGTCCATCCTTCATGGTGCGGGCGACATCTCCTCGCATCTGGAAGGTGTAATTGCCGTTGGTATCAGAAACGGCTTCCATGCCCAGTTCCGGCAACGATAGGGTAATACCTTGTAGCGGCGTACGCAGTTGGTCGACCACAATCCCGGCAACCGTGGTGGGTTGTGGTTCTACGTTGAAGGCGAACCGTTTCAATTCCTCACCATCGTAGATCACGTCTACCAATATGTAAGCGCCATAGTGAAGCCGCTCGGCCGGATGGAAGGTAACGTAGCGATCGGTTGGATAGTAGGCCATCACACCGGTAACCGGTTCCATATCCAGATGGACCTGCATAATGGATGGCTTGGGAATATCGCCAAAACCGGCGCCCTTCTGCCCCCCCAGGTCGTAGGTTTCCGTATGGACGGTCTGACGCACGTCAACCTGCAGTTTGTCCGGATCGATGGGACGGTTGAAGTAAAGCGCAACAAAGCTGTTGGGCTTGGCGTTCTTTTCGGCGTTGAGTGGTGAATGCCGCTCCACAACCAACGGCAACTGTGCCAGGTCTTTCAGGCTAATCGTGGCAGAGGTAGACGCCTGAACGGTTCCATTGCCGTCGAGAACGGATACGGTAATCGTATGTTTGCCCGTTGTTTCTGTGGTGGTCAGAGTACCGGAGGCCATCGCGCCGTCCAGAGCCATGGGTTGCGCAGTACCTCCATCCAGGGACATGGTGGCTTGGTAGTCCGCTTCCAACTGACCGATCCTCGCAACCACTTCGATGTCGATTCCGCCTGTATCCACCAACAGTTCGGCATCCTGGCGTGGGCTCAGCAGTTCGATGGTGACGGGGCTTTCGGCATTCAGCACCAAGATCTTGCTGGTGCGGTTGGTCGCAAGGTCCCAGGCCTCCAGGATTACGGTGGTTTCCTGCCGGGAAGGCAGTTGCAGCGCGTTGGAGAAGTTATACGTTCCAGCAACCGCACCTGGTGTTAGGTTGACGCTATTGCCGTTGATGCTGAAACCGGCGAGATTGGCGTCGCTAACCGTACCCTCCAGAACAAAGGGATTCTCGACTACCCGATTGACTGTAGGCGCCTCGCTCAGTCCACCGGTGGTCAGTGCGATAACCGGCGCTGTGGAGTCGCATACGAAGTTGACGGTTTTAGTAGTGGATTTTCCTGAGACATCGGTCACGACGAAGGTAAGCGTGGTGACGCCGCCATTACACTCGGAGAAATCCAACACGTATTTGAAACTACCGCCGGTAGCGCCCTCACCTACCAAGTCAACGGATTCCCCGTTGATGGTGAGCGTGGTACCTTCACCGCCGTTGGCGAGTCCGGTGATGGTGATGGAACTCTCGTTTACGGTGGTCTCCAGGTTTGGACTGGTGATCTCCAGCTCTGGCGCCGGTATGGTTTCAGGCTCCGGCGGATTCTCCTGATACTGGACTACGACCGAGGCTTCGCTATTGCCGACGGTGGTTTCGGCGCGCACAACCAGATGGTTGTATCCCGTTCCGAGCACCACGTCTTCGAACGAGAAGTGATGGACACCCGCCTCTGTTCCAGCAGTCGGAAATATCTGCTGGTCTCCGAACACGATGCGGATATTGTCGGAATCCAGGCTGGAGTAGACCACGCCAGAGAGGGTTATTTTCGGATCGTACACCACATCGCCCTGGACCGGCGACTGGATCAACACCTCCGGCGCCAAGGAGATGGTCCGCTTGATGGTAAGCTCTACGCTACTTTGATTACCCATGGCATCGGTGGCCTGCACCGTGACATGGTTATCACCCCGCTCCAGCGGAAGCTCGCTGGAGAAGGTGCCGTTCTCCCCCTGGATCACACCAAAGGATACGCCGGTGAAACGGTCTGACACGACGTTGATGGCACTGATGCCTGAGTGCCTGTCGATGGCGGTGCCGGACAGCAACAGGGTGTCTGCATCGATACTGCGCTCCAGCGGTCCGTCTATGGTTAGTTCGGGCGGTGTTGTATCTTCAATCAGCCGGAACTTGAGTTCTGCGCTACGCTCCGCAACGGTGGTTTCGTTGATGATGATGGTCCAGTCCAGATTTGTGACAACTGGTATCACCAACTGAAAACGGCCGCTGCTGCTTTCGGCGCTCACCTGTTGGCTGCCGTCAGTCGTTGCGGCGCTTATGGATACGGGACCGACAGCCTCCAGGTATTGACCGGTTAAGGTGATTCGATCCGGGGTATTGATTGCCAGTTCATATACACCCAGATCATCCGCCACTGCGTCATCTATGGACATGGCTAGCGGTGGCAATGCGGGCAGCAGCACCGAGGCGCTCTTGGGGCCAATCACCGCAAGTGGCTGTTGAGTGAAGGGGTCTACGAAGTCGGCGATGGTAGCCAGTTGGTATTTGTAGGCGTTGTACCACTTCGCCCCGCCATCGAGGAAGGTTTCGGCGGTTACCTGGGTCAACGGAGCCGGCGTTTGGCCATCCAATGCCCGGTAGAGCTGGTAGCGGAAGCCGTCTGCCTGGTCCCACCGAACCAGCCCATCAGCACCTTGGCGTACCGCGCTAAGGCCAGTGACCGGAGTGTAGTTGTAGGCTACAAAGAAGGGGATTAGTTCGACCTCTTCTCCGGAAATGCCTTTGTGATCCACTGCAATCACCCGATACTGATAGCCAGTTCCGTTGCTGACGCCAGTATCGATATAAGAGAGTACCTTCAGAGATTCATCGTTGAGTTTCACTGGGTTTGTGCCATCGACCCCGGTGCGGTACAGATTGTAATAGTTGAGATTTTCCTGGTCTGCGTGCGCGTCCCAGGTAAGTTCCGCCCCAGTTCCGTTCAACTGGATTTGTAGGTTTTCCACCTTGGCCAGCCGCCAGCGGTCCGGGTCGTTCGGATAGGTGTCTTCTACATCCGCATGGCCGTCGTTATCGGTATCAAGTTTGACACTCAATTCAATGACATCGGAACGGTTATCGGCATAGTCCTGAACGCTGATCTGTATCGTCGGTTCCAGCGCAGTGATCGGAGCCTCAGGTATGCACTCGACGATATCCGCATCGATAGTACAATTTATTCCAATGAGCGCCCCATCTACCAAGAGCTGAGAGGCTGAAGGGTCCACGCCCCAACCCTGATCGGATACCTGCAACCTAAATGCCTGTTGAGGAACAATCAGCCCTTCATCGACCGGTGAGAGCAGCTCGGCCGTAGGTTTATAGATATCACCGCTGACAGCCAGCTTATGCATCTTATTCAGATCGGTCAGCAAACCGAGTTGCATGGTTCCGTCTTCAGCGTAGCGGGCCAGCACGCGATCACCCGGACGTTTTACCGGCACCGACTCCCACCAGTAAACTGGCCACCACATACCACCGTGGTGCTTATGACGGTGGTGGCGGTGGTGCCGATGGCCGTGATGGTTGGAGTACGGCACCTGATGGTTCCTGGGATCGTTCCAGGTATAGGGGATCTCTACCCACACCAGATCCATATGAAAGACATAATGATCTTTCCATACCACTTGTTCGCCCAACACCCAGAGATGATGGTTGTTGACGTCCGCCACCATGTCGTCGATTTCGTACCAATCCTGTCCAAGATCGATATCCTGTAACAGCGCACCGTCCCGCGTTATGCGCTTCAGGGACTCCCTGGAACGCACCCAGAGGTTGCTCGTGCCATCTGGGCTAAGAGCGTCCACTTCCAGTTCGCCTCTATAGGTTTGCACGCCGTCACGATTGTATCGGAGTAGAACATTCTCATCTTGGGCAACCCACAGTTCACCAAGTTTTTGATCGAATCTGATATCGGTTATCCGTTCGTCATCGGTAAGATCGATATTCCGTATGAGTTCTACATTGCTGTTTAAGTTTGACAGTTTCTTCCTGCCAGCGGCCCAGACGCTCTTTTCGTGGATATCAAACACTAGGTGCCGAACCGGTTTGATTTCGGAATTTTCGGCCAATCGTTGACCGGTTATCGAGATTTTTAACAGGCCGATATGACTGCCGACCCAAAGCGAACCATCCTGTTTATCAACGACCAACTCGACATTATGCCGTTCGATTTTATGGCGATCACGGTTAGCCATAGCGAAATAGCGCCGATAGAGCTTTGAGTATTCGCGCAATTGGGTTTTCAGTTCCTTCAATTCTGTCCCAAAGGCCTTTTCTTTTTCCTGCCGTTGCCGGTGATACTCCCTTTGCTTAGCCCTGAGTTCATCTTGATATTGGCGTTTACGCTTCCTCTTCTCTTTCCAGGTAGCATTCCGATGCTCTTTCCAGGTAGCATTCCGATGCTCTTTCCGCCATTTGTCATAGGCTTTCTTATGCTGCCTTTCCCACTCTCTGAACGATTGCTGGTGATCGTGCTTCCATTGATGATAATCGGCAAATAACAGGCGGATTTTCTCTTCATACTCTTCTACCAGAGCCTGGTAGTGCAGCATTTGTTGAACGGACTCAAGCGGTAGGGGAATATCGAGCCGCAAAGTGCCATCAAACCCATAGGATTTTATCTGGCCGTGTCGGGTCATGATCCAGAGGATATCCCTCTGGTCATCCAACGCAACGCCCTTTGCCCGACCCACTTCCGGAATCATCAATTCCAGCGCGACGCTTTGCTCATCCAGCTTCCAGGCCTCTTCATTACCCGCAACCCAGAGTGCATGTTCGGAAGCGCCGACAAGGACCGGCATGATCAGCAGAGCCAGGAGACACAGCAGGGCAAAAGCGCCGATACGGCCCGGTCTCTTCAACGGGCGTTGAAAAACTATACGATTGACGTTTATTGCCTTACTGTGAAGCATAATTTTGCCTGTGCTATGTCCTAGTCCAAATATTCTACTTGGACGGTCTTCATAAGTTCGTCCGACAACTTTTCAATCTGCTTCTTAAGCTGGATCGGTACCAGAGATTTGCGTACTTCAGCCGAGACTTGGGCCAATGGCCGCGCGGGCAATTCCTGTTTCTGATTTAACCGAACGACGACTGGTTTGCCGTCTTGGAAGATGATGTCAGAGGTTTGGTTTGGCTTCAGCCCTTTCAGCACAGCAGCCAGTTTTGGTTCCAAGACGTCCAACGCTCCCCTGGCCTGGCGATAATCGACCGCTTTGCCCTCGCCTTTCCACTGTTCTGATAACGCTTTCCAATCCGCTGTGGATTGTGCCTGCTGTAGTGTGGCAAGAAGCGCTTTTCTGTTATCTCCGGCGGCTTCCGTCCTTCCAGTCAGCAATTCATAGTGATAAAGGGTCTTCTGGCCAAAGCGTTCCAGGTGTTGGTTGTAATAGTCTGTCACCATCTGATTGGTGACTGGCTGCGGTTCCGCGTGGGCCACCAGATAGGCCTTTGCCTGAAGTTGCTCCCGGTAACGGCCAACCTTTTTTTCCAGTTCCCGTTGCTCATCTGCCGACATCTCCTGTTCTGCCTTGAGCGCCATGACGCGGCTCAGCACCAAGCTTTCCAGCACCTTTTTCCGGCTATTCTCGTCCAACAGTTCTGCCTGTTGCGCGCCCAGCATGTTTTGGATAACGCTATCCAGGTCGTAGCGGGTGATGGTCTGCTCTTCCACCTTGGCCAAGATTGTCTCTTCTCCCGGCAACTGGGCTTTTCCCGACGACTGGGCTTGGTCGCCATTTTGGCAACCAACCAAGAATAAGATCAGTGGCAATAAAAGCATTCTGCTGTTGATGGTTATTTGCACCATTTCATGAGCCTTTTTTCGTGACCTTGACCTGGCCGCGCAGACGTTCGATTTCCGCTGCCTTTACCTCATTTCGCAGACGGTAGCGGATGTCGCCCTTAACGGCATTCAGAGGTTGTTTAACCACTGCCGGACCGTCGATCACTTTGACGATATGAAAGCCAAATGGGGTTTCGAATGGTTCAGATATCTTGCCTGCTTCCAGTTCAAAAATAATCTTGGAAAATTTTGGATCGATAGAGCCTTCTTTCATCCAACCTAGATCACCACCTTTTCTACCGGAGATGACATCTTCAGAGTAGCTTTTCGCCACCTCTTCAAAGGTGGTTCCCTGGATCAGTTTTCCATGGGCCTCCTGGGCAACGGTCAGCTTGGCCTTGCGTTCCGTTTCAGTCATGTTTTTATTGGTGCGAAACAGAATGTGGGAGACGCGCACCTTCTTTTTTTCATACTCATCGGCATGGCTAACGTAGTAACTCTTTACCGTGTCTTCCGTCACCTTTTCCCGCAGCAGTTTTTCGAAATAGCGGCTGATAACCATCTGCTTGCGGAAGTCGTCGAGTTCAGACTGAATCAGATCCCGGTCAAGGAGATCACTCTTCTCGATAGCAGTGGCCAGGGCCTCTCTTTCCAGGTACTGATCCAGCAGCCCGCTGCGTCGCTTTTCATCCGCCGTAGAAAGGCGCTTGAACTTGAGATAAGAGTCGAACTGATTTGAGGTAATGGTCTTGTCCCCTACCTCGGCAATGGTTTCGCTATTCTGCGAGCCACATGCGGCCAAGAGAATGGATAGGCCGATGATGGTCCAGATGTGTTTCATAAATTGTTTCCTCACTACGTTTTGTTGCATCTAAATTTATCCTCAAACAGGAATCGTTATGCGATTCAGATTAAGGCTCAGGATCCGGCAACACACTGTCCGCCGCCGCTTCCACTTCGCTCTGATTACTGATCTCCGACTGATTGACATCGTCGATAATTACGCGATCCTTGCCAAAGGTTACCTTTGCTCCGTCAGCAGCGGTAATTCTGCTGAACTGGTGAACACCAATCATATCCTTACCAACATAACCGGAGAGGTCATCATCGGTCTCAATCACAATGGATTCATCATCGTTGGATTGAATGGTGTAGAGGCTGTTGCCTGCATCGTCGGCATCCAGATCTATTTGTAGTCCGTCAATACCCCACCCTCTGGTCGCATGGGTCGGACGCCAAGTGCCGCCGAAGGTGTCAACCGTCAGGGTGTAGTTGCCCGCTACGCCGGGATTGCTGTCGTTTCTGGCGCCGTTAATGGCTTCGGTTGAATCAAAGTACTCGTTACCGATAACAACCTGGTAGTTACCTGGACTCAGCGTACGGGTAAAACGTGTATTTCCGTTCTCCCCGCCACCATGACTGCTCGTCACATAGGAGAGAGCCCCGTTGTCACTAAGCAAATATATCCGATTGTCAAAATTGGCAGAGGTAACCTCTATCACAACGTCCGCCTGTTCCGTCAGGGTAAAGGAGTGAGACTGTAGCGAGTCCGTTCCCGATGGGGTAACAGCCCCAGAGAAGGTGTGGTGAATCTTGCCGTTCGGTCCAATGGAAACCCGCCAGGTGCCGTCGCCTTGATCGGCAACATCCTGAATGGTATGCCGTCCCACGCTCCGGATAGGGGTGCTGCCGGCCGCTGCCGTGTATGTTCCGTTATACACGGTTCCCCTTGCGACGAGATGCCCATTCGGCAGTTCCGGGGATTTCAAATAGATGGTACCAGCTCCGCCGATTCCAGCATTGGTTCCTGTAACACCGTCCACACCGCCCTTGGCGCTTAAATCGCCCACAAAGGCAAGTTCTGTGCTCGCTATTAGCGCGACTCTTCCACCACCCCCCCTGTAATAGTTAGTGGAACTATATACCGATGCGCCGCCATCCGCCCGGAACACGCCCGAGGCACTTCCGGTGATATCATCAGCTTCGATGTTAATCGAACCTCCTGCGCCACCATAGCGCCCAGATATGCCGACCGCCGTTACTGTTCCATTGTTAATGAATCCTGCGGCATGCGCGATCAGTACACCACCGCCTGTTCCAGGATAGGATGAGGAATAATTATATCCTGCACTACCCGCAAAACTGGGGTCCTCCAGACGTCCGTAGGTGCAATCCTCAGTGGCGGTGGAGCTCATCCCGCCGTGGCAACCAGCACGAGTATTATATGTGAAATCTGGCCCGCTGTAGTAGCTGGAAGGGTATCCCTTTCCATCCAGATCTATCAGCCCGTTGGTATCGACAGTAATATTGCCGCCGGCCACAATTTCGAGACCATATACTTTTCGTTGATTCGCATCCGCAGTGAATGTAGTAAGTATTCCGTCGAGCAGGGTCATGCTCCCGGTCAATTCAATTTTTTCCGCAGTAATTGTTCCATCGATCAGAGTCAGGTCTCCAGCACTGATCTCTGAAGCCTCCAGTTTACTGGTATTCGCCAGTGCAACCTGCTCCGTGGCCTGAAGTCTACCAACCACGCTTAAGCGACTATCTCCCGACAGGGTTACTGACAGCGCACTCTCCAGATCATCTTCAATCTCCAAATTGGCCTGCGAAGAGAGTGCTATGGGTCCAGCGGTGGTGCGCAGGGATTTTAGCCTGAGAGTACCATCGGCTTGATAGTGTTCCGCCAAAACCAACGGTTCACGAATTTCCAGTACACTGTCCGTCACCAAGTTGGCGATCAAACCGGCCATCACATCCTGATTGATACTATCTATAGACAGTTCTGACCAAGTGCCCAGGGTTGCCGTACCCGGTGATTCTATATCCACCCGGTCCTGTCCAAAGTCCAACCTGGCACCGTTTGTTACGGTAAGCCCATCCAGACGGTGAACACCCACCATCTCCTTCCCAACCAGATCCTGGCTGCTCAGGTCATCGGTTGTTTGAACAACCAGATACTCTTCGCCGTTATCTACCACATCATAGAGAGGTTGATCTGAATCGTCCGTATTAAGAGATACCTGATACCCAGCAAGATCCAGACCGTGGATAGGATTCCAAGTGCCTCCAGCCGTGCCGTACTGTTCCACCAGTGTGTGTACCGCTACTTTATAGGACCCCTTGTTCTGACTCGACGGATCTTCGCCCTGGATCGCCGCACTGGTATTCAACGAATTCCCTCCTACGGCAACCAGGTAGCTCCCTGCCTCCAAATTTCTTGAACGGGTATTTAAATATCCACGAGTAGAATCAGTTCCACTACCAACAGTTATGTAGTCGGCAGAATCCAGGCTCCCATCATCTTTAAACAGGAACATTTGATTGCTAAATTCGGCGCCCAATAGGGCAATGTGAACCCAACGCGGTTGGGTAAGCGTGAACCGGTGATAGCCGACACTTCCTGCCCCGCTTGCGCTCAGTTCGCCATCAAATTCGAAATGCACGCCATGATCTTCACCGATGGAGATCTTCCATTGATCATTGCCCAGCGGTTCTACTGCGGAGATAGTGTGCTTGCCGATACCCCGTACCCTGGTCAGGCCGGTATCCGTCCGTTTTGCCGTGTGGCGGTTGTCTACCGTCAATTCTCCAAGCTGTTGCCCTGGCTTTTTGATGAGAATCGTCCCACCCGCGCCGCTACCGCCGCCTGTTGCCTGAACATCTCCGCCGAACGTATAAAGAGTGTCAACATCTACGAAGATGCGTCCACCGCTGTTGGGGGCTGTAGATAAAGCATTGGCGGTCATCCCACCACCGGCGGCAGTGCCGCTAAATTGATTGACCTGGATGTTGATCGAGCCGCCTGTTCCTTGAACGTTGCTATTGTTTTGCGATTCACCATTGGCAGATATCTTTCCTTCCAGGTTCAACCGATCGGCACGCAGGCGGACTACACCGCCTCCCCGGTTTTCAAGGTTAGATCCGTAAGAACGTCCAGCAAACTCTGCATTGCGATAGTCACCGTAGGCGCACTCGAGGCCATCACTGCTGCTACTTATTGAGCCCGTAAAACAGCCGCCGTAAGACCCACCTGAAACAATCGCAAAATCCAAATCTTGGTAGTAGTACAGCGGATAACCTTTTCCGTTTACATTGATGGCTGAACTGGCATCTATATCAACCATCCCTCCCGCATTAAGATTCAAGCGATAGAGAGTCTGGGGTGAATAAGAAGATGACTCAGGAACAGTGATCTCTCCGCCATTCAACACATGAATATCGGTCGCAACATTTAGGTCCGCGGTAGTCAACAAACCACCGTCAATCAACAGTGAACCGGTATTTATTTCTGTTGCTGTTAGTTTTCCTTCTGAACCAATCGATAGGGCATCCGCCACCTGTAGAGGACCATTGAGGATGAGATGGCCGTTCTGCACTACCAGATTCTGACGGGTTAGACCGATGCCCAATTCCACCGTCGCACCATTGAGATCACTCAATACGGCGTCAATTCTAGATTGGGTGAACTCGCCGACGCTAATGTGGCTATCAGCATCCGACTGAAGACCATCGGTATCCATAATGACCAGACGATCATCTGTCTCAAGATGGCCACCGTTAATGACGCTGAGTCGCTGAAGCCTGATTTCGCCAATCAGAGTTTGTCCCACGATGCCGGATAGATCATCGGCAGTTTCGATAATCAGGGCGTTCTCTCCATTGCCCACTAGTTTATAGAGCGCACCATCTTCGGTGGTAGCATCCAGATCCACCTCGAGACCAATCAGTCCGAGCTTATCCAGACTGTCTTCTGGATCCGTCCATGGTTGGCCGTCTACTTCAATGCGCCAGCGCTCTGCGGATACCTGCTCACTGCTGGTGATTTGATGACGTCCAATACTGCGCAACAAGGTTGATCGTGGCGTGGCTTGTGGTTGACCGCTCACTTCGTTGTCAACGATCAGTTCTCCGAATTCGGATGTACTCGGTTTAAGGTATATCGTACCTGTGCCGCCCCTGGCCAGTTGATCCATACGTTCACCAGAGGAGGCAGTTAGTACACCACTAAACTGATCACTATTTCCGTAATAAACGGCAATTCGCCCACCAGCACCTGTAACTCCGGTTGAATTATATGTACCGGTATAGGTTGCAGCGCCGCCTTTTGCCTCGATTGACCCAGTTCCGGAGAGATCTCCCGCTATGTTGAGATAGATTCCGCCAGCAGAACCAGTTGTGTAGGATGAGCCAACGCCATTTGCTTTGATGTCACCGTCCAGAGATAGAGAAGGTGCGGTCAAGCTGAAATATCCACCACCATTAGAACTGTTATAGGAACCAGGCAAAGCGGGAGCGGCATAATCCCCATAGCCCGATTTATCGGTATTGCCGCCGTGTGCTCCGTTTCCGTACCCCGAGAGCGGACCGTTGTAGTAGCCACCTTTTCCCGTTAGTTGAATAACAGATCCGGCTTCCACCGTTACGTCTCCGGCAGCAGCGATCTGCAGCGGATAATAGCCCGTAGAAGTACTAGGATCTGGCACGGTCAAGGTGGATTGTGCCAACAGATCCAGGGTCGAACCGAGATTGACGGTTCCGTGGGTCGTCAGTTCCAAGGTACTGTTGCTGAGGCGAGCGAAGCCATTCACCGTAAGCGATTCAGTGGACAGGGAAGCGGTGGTGTTCGTCAAATCCAGTGCGCCTTCGATCCGTGTTTCGCCAATCACCTTCAGTGACGTATCGGTACCAGTTAGCGCTGCATTACCGGTGACCGTCAGGTCGCCATAGACTTCGAGGGTCGCCTGATCCAAAGTAACTTCATCGACCTCTAGATTTCCTATATAGAATCTGTCTTCACCCTGAAGCTGCAGTACACCCTCAGTTAACTCTTCCCGTGAAACTACCTCTGCAACGTTATGAATCGATTCAACATTTACAACTTGGTAGCTATCCGCATCGATACGACCAAGAGAGGCAAGGCGTGCGTTGGCGTCGACCACCACCCTGTCCAGACGGATGACGTCGATGAGTTCGTTGTCTACATTTGCTGATGGGTCAGTGTCGGCAATAATAGTGAGCGTATGGTCGGTATTATCCACCACCCGATAGAGGGGTGCATCTTTGTTGTTCGCATCAAGGGAGATGTAGCTGTCCACCATCCCCTTCTCCCACGCGGAGTCAGAGGGAGACTTCGTGGAGTCTCCATCAAAGGTTACGATGTACTGGTCCGTAGTGCCCACCACTGGCTCAATAGCAGTGATCAACCTGCGACCAAGGGAGCGAATTTCGGTGTTAACACCGGTTCGCGTGGTGAGATGGTCTTTTGCCAAGACATGCAGTTCACCAAACGGCTGATCAACGCGTTTGGCGAATACTGTACCAGGAGCGGCGACATAGGTGCTTCCTCCCACGGCGGTGCCAGAGAGTGCTTCTAGGGTCAGCCCCTGGGTGATATCAGTAGTGCCATCTCCATACTGATCATAGTAGATGGCAACGTGGCCACCGGCCCCGGCACCCTGATTTGCATAAGGGGCATTGCCACCATTGGCGCGGATGGCTCCGTTCCCAGACAGGGTTGCAGCGTCGATGCGTATGGAACCGCCCGCCCCGGCGCCACGAGAGCAACGTGTATAATAGCTGCAATCGCCGGTAGGCGGGCTCCCGTCCGCGGATATAATGCCATTTACCAGCAGCTTATCTGCCTGTATTGCAAGTGCACTACCCCCTGCTGCACCAACATAATAAGAGTAGTTATTGCGACGCCCTGCACTTGCACCAGGATAGGTCGGATTCAGGAAGTCGTCATAACCACTACTGTAGCCGGAGTAGGAACGACCACCATGGTATCCACCCTCGTTGTATCTGCCGTTCTGGTTATAAGAAGCGACTACAGATACCCGCAGCTCCGCGCTAGTATCGATCTGCAACTGATCTTTCAGCTTCAGTTTCACCCCGGAAGAAACCTGTACAGTACCACCAGCTTCAATATGAATGCCGTTCAGAGAATAACTGTCAGTGTTGTAGTTTAAGGTGGCGTCTGGTTTGACTACCACATTGGCGTAACTCATCGACGAGTCGATGTATTTAGTGCTGGATATCTCAATGGTATGCTCGCCCCACGCGCCCACGGTGACAGTTTTTATCACGGTGGCGGTTTTGCCGCCGTGGGAGGTCACTTGAGTGGTCAGGGTGATTACATCGCCGGGATTGGCCGACGCATCAATCTGAATAGTAAAGTCCTCAACTATCTTGCGTGGATCTCCACCAGGCGTGGCCACTAAATGAGTATCACCTACCACAGGACCGGTTATGTCAGCCACCGTACTGTCCAGGTCATCAATATAAGAACTGTCGATTTGTAGCTGGAATGATTCGCCAGCCGGTATTCGGTAGTCTGGCACCTGAACGTCAAGCGATGGCGGGAACACTGGCTGAGCGATGTTAACCGTGACCGCATCGCTAAGAGCGATGTTGCCTTTGCTGTCGGTGACCATCATCCTGAGATCATATTGGCCAGTTGGTATCTCTGCTCCCACCGCATAAGGCAGGCGGATTTCCACTGTATCAAATTGCGCAGCGAGGCCTAGGCCGTAGCTCGGAACTTCGCCTTCATAACCAAAGGAGTAACATCCCTCCCCGCAGGTATCGGTTATTGGGTTCAGGCCGCCCGCCCAACTGCGCCCTGCCAGCTGAATAGCATTGCTCGTATCGGTTTCGCCCGGCGCGAACAGATAGGCAGTAGCACGCTGCAGATTCCGTCCCGCATCAGTGTATATAAACGGTAGCGAACCCTGCTCGCCCTTGTTGATGGTCAAGGTTCCCGGCAGTTGCGGAGCAAACACCACCTCCGGGGTAGGATCGAGAGTTACCGTGATCGGGACAGTCAGTTGCGTAGACTGGCCGCATTCGGTCGTGACGGTGAATTGCAGCTCCGTCATGCCACCGTCGTAGATAGCTTCGTAGGCAGCATTTCCTTTCAGTCGGTAGTAAACACCATCTGTTGAAACCAGCTTATAGTCGAGCTCGGTCAATTGGGTCGGGGCGTTGGTCCATTCGACGGATACGGCACTGCCTTCAGCGGTTGCACGTATGGTAATTAGTTTGAAGTTTGCGCTTCTCTCGCTGTTTTGAGTGTCACCATTTGGAGCACCAATTTCCGGCGCAGCCATGATGCTCATTTCGCCACCATAGCCACCATAGCCACCATAGCCATCAGAACCACCATAGCCATCAGAACCACCGTATCCATCAGAACCACCATAGCTATCGTCACTGATTTCATATTCTTCATATGCGTCATAGAGGTCGTAGAACACATCGCCGCCTTGCGGATAGACAACTGTGGCCTCCGGTGTTGAGCAGGAGGGATCGGCCGCTTCCACGGTCAAGGTTAGCGGAATCTCATGGACAGTATCGGCGACGGCGCCAACATAACCCCCATAGCCATCATTGATCCCCTCGTACCCTTGCTCGGTGATCCGTACCACCAACGACTGATCCGTGCCGATATCTTCAGTGGTCAGGACATAGGCCGTATTTGTCTCTTCATACTCGATCGAACCATCCAACTGCTGGGTCGGTTCATAGACCGCCATTTCCGTGGGATATGCGTACGGACCGCCAGGATTTCCTCCGCCGTAACCGCCGTATTCATCTTCATAGATCTCGAGGGAGTAATTATTTAGACCCAGCTCACAGACATAGCAGTCGTATAATTCCGTGGTCTTGGGATAGAGCGAGTCATAAGCAACCGCAATGATATAGCGGCCACGCATCACAGCCATCGAACCGTAATTCAATTGTCCTATGTAGTCCGATTCATCCAGATGACCATCATCCCGGAAGAGGTAGACACGTCCAGAGGCCTCGTTGTCGGTAAGTACCAAATTCCCCCTGATTGTCATATCCGCATCGACAGTCAACCGATAGTACTGCGTCGGAGCCATGATATCTCCATCGGCACCCCGCACTGCGGTAAAGCTTCCGTTAATTTGCTGGCCGATCTGTATCTCATCATACGGGGAGTAGCGGTTCTCCAGCGGCACGCCGTTCAGCAGATACTCCACCTTGATGGGGTTCATGCCCGGGTCAGTAACCTGTAGTGGCACCTCCAATGCCTGGCCAACCTTGAGGTTGAGGGTGGTGGACTGCCCTGCCTTCAACTGCACATCTGTCTGTGGGTCCGGTTGCACTGGAATCTGGAATTCCAGCGTTTCATCCGATCCACCCGGAGTCGAGATAAGTACTTCTAGAAGCCCCTGGGTGTCAGCTGGGACGCCGCTGGGCCAAACGATGAAAAATTCGGTGTTATCACCATTGAAATCACCATCGGACCCAGTGTCGAATAATGCATAGGGATTATTACGCATGCTAGAAATGGAGCCATCGGGATATCTCCTGATGTAAGACAGTCCCTCATCATCTAGGCTGATGCCCTCTATTTCAGTTGGGATCTTTGATTTGATCTCAAATTTCAACATCGCAAAACCGGATCCTGCATACAGCACCTGCGGTTTTGCCATAGGCAACAGACGTATTTGAATATTGTCCGCCGCGGAGGGATGAACAGTCAGTTCGGTTTCAGCCGTAATGCCGTTGACTTGAGCGGACAGGGTGGCAGAGCCGTCCTGGAGGATGGTGAAGGCGCCATCCGCCGAGTGCTGCGCTACTGTGCCGTTACTGCTGCTATAGGCGGTACCAAAACGCTCTTCTGTAATATCCAGATCGTATTCGACACTGTTCACTTCCAGTGTTGCTGTTGCTGTCAACTGCAGGACCGGCATGCCGTCGGCAAACTGTAGCTCCGGGTTGATCGGTGTCAGTTGCAGGGCGGTGACATATGGCGCTACATTGATGCTGGCAGGATCGAGAGGATCGCTACCGGTGGCTATCTCCAGGCCGTCAGGAACATCGTCATTGTCGCTATCACCCTTCAGCGGATCGGTGAGATAGAGATTGATTTCCTCACCGTCGCTGATTCCATCCTCATCTGTATCGCCAATATCAGGCTTGGTGCCCAACTCCAGCTCGCGGCTGTTAGAGAGGCCATCGCCGTCGGTATCTTCCAGGCCATCCGGGGTGCCGTTGCCGTCTGTGTCGTCGTTGGCAGGATCAAGGCCCAAAGTAAACTCAAGGGCATTGCTCAAGCCGTCATTGTCGTAATCGCCCGTGGTCTGCAAGACTTGGAGGGAGATGGTATTGGCGATGCGCAGGCCTTCATCTACCTGGGTTGCCGCCGCACCAACTGTAGCACTCAACAACCGGACTTGCGGTTGCCCAGCCTTGAGTTTGATCAGGATCTCGGTTCCATCCTGCAGACCAGCACCGGTATGGGTCGGAATGACGATACTCTTGTTGGTCCAATCAAAGCCCCGCCATTGGCCTTCATCCCCCGCCTCTTCTGGCAGCCCGGCAAAGGCGCGGCCGAACGGCTCCTGAGTAAGGTCTAGGCCGACACCCGTCAACAGTTGGAGTTGGACCGTGGAACCTTCCAGTAGATAGGATTTGGCCTGTTGCGGGATGGCTACCTGCGGCGCACAGACTGTGCCAGTCTGCAGCAGCACCGGATCATTCGCCGCTCTGCCGACGAGTATCGATTCGGCCGTATCGAAGGTGTAGCAGCGGTTCAGTACCAGTGGAGCATCAGGATGAAAAGTCACTTTATCATCGGTCACCAGGTAACTGCCGGAGATGCGGGTATCATCCAGCTTGATCTTGATTATTTCTGCCGACGCGCTCTCTTCTACTGCTTCGTTATAGTTAAAGACGAATGGCACATCCATACTGTTATGTGTCTGCTCATAGGCGCCCTTCAGGATGGCGGGACGCAATTTCAGGAACTCCACATCCAGCGTTGCGGTGGTATCTAGGTCCACAGCGGCTGGCGTTACCTGCGCAACGGATAGGGTAACCACTTCCTGGGTATTGTCGGTCAGCGGGAAGCTGCCTTCACCCTGACTCAAGGCGACGCCGACAGTCGCAGCGTTGCCGTCGCTGGTTGCGTCTCCGGTAAGGCCGACCTGGATAGTAAAGTCGCCGTCTCTACGGCCACCTTGACCATCGGAGACGGTGGTCACTCTATTGAAGAAGCTGTCCACAACCTGCAGCGACAGGGTTGCGGTCTCCCCTACTTCAAGGCGATCTGGATCACCAAGCGGCAGGTTGGTTTTATCTGTCTGGGCAAAGCGGATGGCCGCAGGCGCGCCCGGAAGCACCCTGATCGGCAACTGGGTCATCTCTACAAACGCAGTTTGCGCATCGTTGTCATGATCGTAAAGGACCTTCAGGACAGGATCGTCTGCGCTTGCAATATCCGCCAGATAGTCGCCTACAACATGTCCGACATAGACCGGTATGGAGGCGACACCCTGCTCCAGGGTAATGGTCGCGAGCTGACCAGCTGGATGACCTTCCGTGTCGTACAGGTTCTGGACCGCAACGTTCTCCGCAAATCCGAAATACATGCCTGCCACCGGAATCCGGATCTGCAGATCATGCCCGCTGACCTGGGAAACCAGGTTACCCGCCAGGTCGCGTGCACTAAGGTTCAGCGTGAGCGAACCATCGACCTCTGTTTCTGGTATGTAAGACGTGCGGATTGCATAAACATCGCCCGGCAGAATCTCGATATTGTGGGCCGCTACAAGATATTGATTGGCTGCGAGAGTCGCTCTGATCTGGTACCGACCCGCATTGCGCAGCGTACTCATCTGGAACTGCGCAAGTCCGGCCGCATCGGTTACGCTGCTGCCCAGATCCGTAATCACGGTTCCCCCGTTGGCGCGGATGGTCCACATGACCTCCTGGTTGGGCACGGTTCTTCCCGCGCTATCCGTTACCCGTATTTGCAGCGGCAGTTGGTCGCCCGCCTGGACATAAGCTGGATTAATCGCTGCTTCACCGCTGCGGAAGAATTGCAAATCACTCGGACGCTGGGTGAGCGCAACTACCTGCTCGACCGATGTGGAGCTCTGTCCCAGGACGTCGGTGATTCGTACCGCGATATGGAACTGGTCGCCTGCGGCATCTGTTGCGGGTGCAAGGGCGGTTGTATTAATAGCATCCTTACAAACCAAGCGAGAAGTGCGTGCCCACCGATTACGTTCGTTGTGGCAATGTTTGAGATCTTTGATCTCCATTGCCTTTTCGTTCGTAACATTCAACAACGTAATCTTCAGATCCCCGAACTCACCGTCATCCACTGTCCTCAATCCTGCCATGGAGACTGTAACGTTTTCATTGAAGAAGCCGTAGGACGGTACATCGACAGAGAGCCCGGACAGATCCGGCACGGTGTCTTCCACCACCGCCAGGGTGACGGCTTGAACCGTGCTTTGTCCCAGGCTGTCCGTGAGTTTGACTTCGAGACTTTCCGTATGGTTGGCGCCAACCCGTATTGACCTGGGATCGGTAAGCGTCATGGGGATTTGACGCATGGTAGCGGTGTTCTCAAAATGCTTGCTGACAGTTACTCCATGCCACGTGACTTCGACGTCGGTCACGTTCAAGTCATCCACCGCGCTTATGCTGACCTCGAATGCGCTCTGCTCTCTAATTTGAGCTGGCGCTTCGATATTGACGATATGCGGCAGATTGTCGGTTACGACCGTATATCTCTTCTGTGTTTCGTAGCGGTTCCCGCTCCGGTCCACCGCGGTTAAGGTGTAGTCATAGATATCACCAGCCGCCGGCGCTGGCTCAGCGTGGCGCAATGTGCCGTTTTCAAACGCTGCTGCGACGATGATCCCGTTGCGTTTGAGCAGTGCGATTTCCACTCCGCTGCCCACATCGTCAAGTTCAACATTGACACTGAACGGATGTCCGGCAACCAGTTTTCCGCCGATCAACTGCCCGTCAATGGTGAACCTGCCCGTTGGTGGGAACGGATCGGTCAAGCGGATGAAGGAAGTAACATCTGATTCCCTCATGTTGCCGAAGATGTCTACGGCACGGGCCTTGATGTAGCCGTTATTAATTCCTTCGAAATTCCTGAAAACAATGTATTCAGGTCCATAGTGTTTACCCATGATCTGGTATGGGCCACCTATGTTGGTAGCGAAATAGAATTCGACCTGCTGGATCGGCTGGCTGCTATCGATAACCTTGGCTTCGATCCGAAGGGGTTTGGGTCGATAGATATCCTGCAGGTTCAGATTGACCCGGAATGAGTTTTCCGGAAGCTTCTCGCCCTGTAGCAACACCCTCCGCTCGGTGGAAGTGAGAACTTCACCCCATACGGTCTCTATCTCGGTGGTAATGTCGAAGGGCTGACCATTCCGCAGATTTGCTGGGACCGGGATATGGACCGCGAACGGCGCTTGATCCAGAACCGCGACGGGCTCGCCGTTGATGCTGTATTTCACCACAACTATCCCGCGGGTATCCTGCAGTTGAACAGAGATCAGTTCCGTCTGCTGGTAGATATGGTTGATGGTCGGCATAGCCAGCGCCGGATTGCTACCAACCCAACCCATGGGGATGCGCTGAATCTGTACACCATCTGCGCCCTGCCCGATCAGCAACTGATCGTGCTCCAAGCTCAGAGTAGTAATATTGGCCGCGGCGGTATGCTGTGCACCAGCCACCGGCGCCCAGGCATGCGCATCCAAGGCCGTAGCTGTGTTACCTACCGCAAACCACAACCTGCCGCCGCCATAGGCCATTGCGGAGACATATCCGGGTGCAGTATAGGCTTGGTCGTCCAGGTCAGAGAGACGGAGCCTGTGAATATTTTCATCCAGCGCATAGTAGAGGTAATCGCCATCAGTAAGAAGCTGTTTGATTGGGTCGTTAGTGCCAAGCAGTAACTTGATCTCCACATCGGCTACAACCCGCGGCTCCACACCCGGCTGAACCCGATACAACATGCCGGAGGCGGTGGCCGCATAAATCAATTCACCCGAGCTGGTCAGTACTGTGACATCCTCGGCGGCGCCCAGATTAACTATATGCGTTTCACCGTTCGCGGTGGATTTAAGATGCAGCTCAGAGCCGACGGCCGCCACCATCCAACGATTGGTCATGGTGAAATGCGTATAGGGCTTGTTGGCGAACAGCGTTACCGCCTTGTCATGCTCATCCACCGAGATAATTCTCTGGAAATCCGGCTGCAGCAGGTAACGGACCCCATTGCGCTGGTAAACTTTGCTGGTGCTCTGCGAATAGGGCGCTGGATATACGGTTTCACTCCACTGTCCATCCTGCGCTTTGTCATACCCGATCACGCCATAGTAGTCGGCCGCGGCATAAATCCGTCCCTGGTCGATGTTAACGTCAGAGATAAACCCTCTGGCACGTGTGCTTGAATACTGGAGCTCCGGCGTGGTATCCGTTGGCACCAGATCAAATACTCTGCCTTCTGCACCACCAAGCCACAACTTGCCATTCACGATGGTCGCATTGGTGCTGTTACCATTTACCGGTAGCGAGAAGAAGCCGATGATCTGAGGTTGGTCGGGCCTGCGCATATCGATGACCTGAATACCCTGATCCGATAATGCCAGTAGATCCCCTTGCAGGGTAACCAGCCGCTTCGCATTTATTTCAAGGTCGAACCGTTGCTGCTTGCCGTTGTGATCAAATGTATACAGGCGTCTGTTTTCGGCGGCCGCGACAATATAACCGCCGAAATAACCCAGCGCAGCAAACTCGCCGGTAACCCTGCGAGTCTCCTGTAGTCCGCTATCGAACCAGATGATAGCCTGATCGGTCTGGACGACAAACCCGCCATCCACCAGACGCACCGTATGCACAGTGCCCGGTGTCGGAATCTCTTTGGCATCTTCAATGGCATTGCCAGCCAGGGTGAAGCCAACCAGACCACCGTCAATGAGCGCCATTATCCGGTCATGGCTAGCGGATAGCGCTGTCACATTCCCCAGGATGGGATGTGTACCCACGATACGATACTCTTCGGCCGGATCCACGATCACCAAACCAGTATCCTTAAGGGCAACCAGCAGCCTGTCTCCCAGATGATGCAGCGCAGTGATCGGGGCTTCCAGCGTCTTTATCAGTTGACCATTGCGATCTACCAGTGATCGGCCTTGAGCGAACCAGGTCTTACCCACGTCGGTAGCCACGGCGTCGAATGGAAGAACGGCAGTATCAGCCACGAATCGGTAGGGCGATACGATTCTGACCGTCTTCTCAAATTCACGGCTATTGCCAAACTCATCGGTGGCGCTGACCTCGATCCGGTACGAAACGTGATCCATTGATACCGGCAATTGAACCTCAGCATCGCCTCCGGCCAGAAGATTGCCGTCGGCATCGTATATTGCGATCCGCGCCTGTACACCTTCCGGAAGCTCGGTATCCAACCGGACCTGCATGGTCGAGCCAGCCATGATGGTATCGCCGACACCGGCGATCTTCAGCGGAGGTAGCTTCAGTTCCGGATAGAGTCGTATCCCCGCTTCCGACTGACTATAGCGATACTGGTCGCCATAGTAAGCACGAACCCGGACGGTCAGGTTGTCCTGTTCGCTGACAGCGGGCAAGATCGTCGACAGAGAACCTTGGGGTGCATTCAGCAACCACCGTCCCAGTTCCACGTCGTTATAGTTGAACAGGCTGATCTCCACATACTTCAACTCTTCGGCCGTGTTGGTCGAGACACGGTATTCCACCTTCAGCTGCTGACCGGAGGTGAAGTTGCTGTTGTGGGCCGGGCTGGCCAGGGTAACGCTATCCAGTTCTGGCTCATTTGCCATCAGCGTGAGAGTTTGCGTACTCTGCGTCACGCCATCAATCATCCACCGGTAGCTTTGTTCTGAGGCAGTCTCGGATAGCTGCAGCCACGTGTGAGCGGAGACACCGGCTCCGACGGCCAGCGGTAGACTACTAGTATCCTCAACACTATGCACTCCGATCCTCGCGCCCGCATCCAGTGCGGTTATGACCGGTATCCTGGCCCCCTGGCGCAGGATACCGCCATCCGCTGGAGTGATGGCGTCTACAACTGTCAACGGCGCTGTATTACGCATGAGTGATGCGGTTTGCGTCTGTCCTGCCCTGTTTGTACGACGTACTTCAATGTTGGCGCCAGTTATCTGCGACCGCGCCAGATAGAGTTCCGTATCTGTACCATTCCAGCGCTGTTGGGCGGGCAGCAGGTGCCCGTTTTCATCGTGCAGACTGACGCTGTCTCCACCCAAAGTAGGATCAACGCCTAGACCGGTAATCAAGATACCCTGCGGCATTTCGACCAGACTTGGCTGGAATGTCTGCGTCGCCACCTCGGCTAGAATCTGACGTTTAACAATGGTGCCGCGCTGTTCGCCGGCCATCAGTTCATATACTGCTCCGCCGCTGAAGACACGCTCATTGACGGCATCGCTGATCAGTGCAACTCGCTCCTGTCCACGATAGGCCTGCCACATGCCTTCCACATAAGGCCCGTCGGCCTTGATCCAGAAGAGTTCGCCATCACGGCGGATCTTTTGGACATCGCCGCCGACATCCAGTGTTGACAGTTCAACAAGCGAGCCATCCGCCATGATAGTGAACTGTTGGATCTGTTGGCCTTTCCAGACAATGAGATGATCGCCGCTGACGCTGATTCCGTCACGGTCCGACAACGCATTAAAGTATCTCTGCCGTATCTTGTAGTTATCAGTATTGCCGATCTCATAGGCGTATACTCCAGACTCGGTAAGCAGATAAATTTGTTGATGATTGATGGCCGAGTCGCGAATCGTTTCATTGATCGCAGCACCGACTAGGGGTACGAATTCTCCGGTGGCATACTGATAACCTGTGATCGACGGACCGTTGGCGATAACGATGGTGTTACCGGTGGCCCCCAGCAGAGTCCCGAAGATCTGACGACTCGCTGGGGTTCCAGAAAACGCACCGTTAGCCGACGGAAAGAACAGCAGATAACGGTTGCCATCTCGTTTCTCTTCCGCAACCAATCCCGTACCGCTGAAGATAAGGTTTGACAGCGATCCGTTGCTCTTTTGTGTGATCGCACCAGAGGCGGTGCGCAGGCTATAGCCATTCACACGACTGTTCACCGCCCATACCAGAGTTTCGCCGGCCGCATCCAGACCAGGCACTTCGACCATGGGGCCGGTGACTGCATCATCGTTCACCGGCTGATAGATCTGGCTGGTCGTATGGGTTAAGTAGGCACTCTTGGTCAGCTGCTCAGTGACCAGTCGCTCATTTCCGGAGTGATCGCGCAGTTTCTCTTCAACGGCAACCGTGTCGTTGCCCGGCTTGATCAATACGGACCGCGGCGCGCCGCCCATGGGTAGAGTGGCAACCGCCGGATCGGTGGCGGGATCATGTACCGTAATCTCGGAGGTTCCAGAGAAATCATCCATCCCTTCTGGTGCACCGCTCTTGATCCAGAGCTCAGTTCCACCAAGGATTTCGCTGCCGGGCAATAGGATCACATTGGGCTGTTGATCAATGCCGTCATCCTGCAACAGGTTGATATACCGAAGTGCCTTCAGCGCGCCGGATTGTAACCGTATGACTACGACCGAATTGGAAACAACGTTGGGCAGCGTCACCTTATAAGGGAATCTTTCCGGATCTTCTTGGTCACGGGTAATAGTGTCAGCCGAAATAGTGGTTTCCACGCCGCCGATATCGAAGTAGAGGTCAGCGGAGCCGACGTTACGCATCACCACTTCCAGCGTAATCTCTTCACCCTCGTGATAGACCGCTCCGTTTTCCGGTGCCAGCAAATCAACCTTGGGCTCCCCGGCCGCAGCGTCGAACGGCTGGAGCGATACTTTCTGGACCAGGCTGACATTTTTGTTCGGGTCCCACGCCCTGGCTTCAACGGTTACCGGGTCCAGGCTGTCCGCAGTGAAGGTAAAGCGGTTGGAATTCGCCAACGTCTGATACCCTGCGCCGTTGAGGCTGACCTCGACCCGGTCGATTCCGTACCTGTCGAAAGACCGAATCAACACGTCGGTAGGCTCATCCAGCAGGATGCGGTCCCCGTCGCCGGGAGAGGCAATGGTCAGGGTCGGAGGCGTGGCATCCATCAGCAGGGTGTAGCTGTCATCCTGTCCCTTGACGCCGGTAAAACCATATGTGACCCGCAGGCGGACCGGCACCTGATTTGAAGGCGCGATCGCAGCAAGTTTAGGATGCAGATAATTGAGTTTGACCGTGCCATTCTGTGGATCTGGGGATTCCAAGGATACCGGATACCAGCGGTCGAACACCCGCATCTCTGCGCTCTTGACCATATCCACGTCGCCCTGCAGATCGAACAGGATGTACGCGCGCTTGATCTCTTCCACCTTCTCCGGGTTGGTGTAGACCGAGGATATATTGATCTGCGGATCTACCACCCCAAGCTCGAAATCCTGCTCGGCAAAGTTCCCGCTTTCGTCAACGGCCTTCACCTTGAATGCGAGCACATCACCGAACGACTCTAAAATTTCGAGCGTGAACTTGTAGTTCTGATAACCTCTCTTCGGCTTAACAGAAAGTCTGCGTGGGCTGTCATAACTAAGCCCACCATTGGTTGATACCCGCACCTCATAGGTCAATTCCCCCTGAGGCGACATGTTGTCAATCGCTTCAGGCATGAACTGGTAGCTCCTGCCACGGGTAACGGTCATGGCAGGCGTGACCGGAGTATGATCGGAGAGCCGCTGTAGCGATACCTCACGCGGCGCCAACAGATCTTGAGTAGTGTACTTGCCGGTGTAAACTCCGCCTGTTAAACCAAGGCCGTCGCGGGCAGCATTGCCGTGCACATCTTCCACGCCAGTGAGGGTAATATGGTAGACGCGGTTATGCTCAAGCGCCGCACCCAGCTTCAAGCGCAGTTGGATCTTGTTGCCGACGATGTTTGACTCGAACTGGTGAGTGACATCCACCGTTCCTGTAATGCTGTAGTCTTTTACATCTGCTGTAACGCTGAATCCACCCAGTTGCATTGGTTCGTTGAATACCAACACCAGCGGGTTGGTATAACTCAATGTCTGCGAGTCCCGCACTACGGGCGGTGTATCGTCCACACTGCTCAACAGCGTTGCGATATCAATCCGTTCGTTTGTTGATGGTTTCAGCAGGACAATCTGGTACTCCTTACCATGAGTGGTTGCCGGCGAGGTGAATACCAGTGTTGAACCCTCGGACCAATACCGCTGGCTGTTGGTTGCATCGGGCTGATAACCTGCGTCTTTTTCCAGCCAGTGAACCGACAGGTCACCCTTGAATCCAAGCCCTTCAATGCGTACCTGGTTACCCCCGGAATCGCTTACACTGGTTATGCTCGCAACGTGGCTGGTCGATATGGAGTCAACCTGCAACGCCTGTGCAACCAGGACGGCGGCCGGGAGTGTCGCCGCTTCGCTCTGCTGGTCGATGTTCAGGTTATAGATTCCCTCCGTGGAGAGCGTGGCAGTAAAAGTCAGTTCGGTGCCGGTTTCATTGACACTCCACTGAGGGGCCGGAATCACTTCGCCGTTAAGCCGGACTGTTTCTGCGCTGTTCAGTTGTACGCCCTTGACAGTGTACTGGGTCAGCCTGCCAGTGATGGTATTGGCCGGCTGGATGCTATATACCGCTAACGGTGCGATACCGAACAGAGGTGAACTCTTCAGACGCCAGGTTTGATCAACAAACAGATCGACACCGCTGATTATGGAGCGGGGATCATTGAACAGTGAGGGCAGATAGCTCTCACCGGCCTGATACCGATCGCCGATCAGGCGGAACTGCAAGCCGTCACCGAACAGGCGCGAATCGCCATTTAGCGGCTGGCCGCTGCTTTCATTGTGGATCTCCATCTCCACCGGCTGCCAGGCGGTAGCGGCGCCAGTGGTTTTTAGCACAACCGCTTCTGCCTCTTCGCTCAGGAACTCGGCTGGCAGAGGTTGCAGCAGATTGGGCACTGGAACCGTTACATTGTGGTAACTTCCAGATCGGACCCACTCTACGATATCTTCATGGAAGCCAAAACCTTGAAGCGTTGCAAGATTATCGGCTCGTACATCCGCAATATGCAGCAATTGAAGCTGCTCCTCCCCGCTCAGCGGAAGATTCAGATCAAACAGCGACAGGGATGCGTAGTCACTGGCCTGGCTGATCATGGCGATCATCTCGCCATTCAGTCGGATATCGACCATATCAGGCAGATAGGCCTGCCCAACCTTTTTCAGGACGGACTGATCAGAGATATAAGCTGTATTGAGAAGTTCGATCTCACCCGCACCGATCAACATCAACCGCTGTTGGCTTAGTTGCAGTTTTTCCGGATGAATCAATACATGGTAATGGGTTGTAACGACGGTCTCCGGCTCATACAGTTTGCGGACCTCTACCCGGTCGTTGAATAGAAGATAGAGATAGTGATCATCGGCAACGGCGTGCTCAAAAGAGATATTGTAGGTCAGCCAGTCACTACCCCTGACATGCCCCATATGAATCTCGTTGGTTTTGATCCCGATGAAGGTTTCACCTGCCAGATAAAGGGTACCGTGACCTTCGGAGTTAGGATTATGGATGGTATTGATCTTTTTCGGTGCATAGATATTGCTCAGATCATAGCCGACCAGTTCATGCCGACCGCCCATGCTGAAAAGGGCATAACGTCCAGATAAGGCGAGGGTGTTTACCTTGTCCTGACCAAGCTCAATCGACGAGAGCAGCACCGGAGTGTCGCTATCCTGGGTGGAGTATATGTCCGCGACGGTTCTCGGCGCTTCTTTATCCCGCTGTTTCGTTTTCACCAGCAGCAGCAAATCTCCAGAACGGTAGATCTGCTCAGAACGATCGCTGCCAGTACCATCCAACTGCTTGGCGCTTTCCAGTTCAACGATGAGGTCGGTGTTTATGACCGTATCGATCCCTTTCTCACCGGGCAGGTTACTGAGCGCCAGTTGTAAAACACCGAGGGTGTCGTCGGGGATGCGAAAACTCAGCCTACGGGCGCCCTCCACCTTCAATTCCGGTGCGGGCTCTCCATTGATCGTAACCTGGGTCAGATCATTCAGACCGGAGCCTTCCACCAAGGCATATTCGCCGACATTGAACAGGAATCTGCGTTTCGCCGGGCTGAACTTTCCATCGGTTGGGCCGAAGCCGCCAATGCGCTGAATCTTCGGCTCAGCCACGTAAGTGAATACAGCGGCCTGGAAGCTGGTTTGGTTGCCGTTGGCTACACTGACACCGACCACCCGGTTTTCGTCTGGGGAGACACTTAGAGCGGGCAACCTGAAACTGATCCGGTCTTCCCTCAGGCTAAGGATATCTGTTGCCGGAACGGTGACTCCGGCGATATTGATAACGCTGTCCGCAGTGAAGTTGCTTCCGTTGATCGCGACCTCTATACCACCACGCCAGCTCCCATAGGCGGGTTCAAGGCGCTCGATCTCCGCTAGCGTTTGGTCGGTAGTGCGGAAGCGGTAACTGTAATCCCCAGAGAGCGTGCTGCCATGCAGATCGGTAATACCACCGGAAAGAGTCACCCGATACTCCTTGCCGGGTTCGAACGGTAGTAACGACCGAAAAATCAGTTTTGTTCCGCTGTTGTTGACCTGTGTGGAGACGTATCCCTCTATCACCTGTCCGGAGAGCGTGACTTGAATCGCAGCATCGCCCAAGGCGCCGATCCTCTCAGGATCCAGAATCCGGTTAAACTGGATCTCCAACGCATCGTCGATGTATTGCATCGCTCCAGCGCCGGGGGACTGGCCGATTATGGTCAGTTGATCGTTTACGATGGTATTTAGCGCCCCGCCCAGATTACCGATAACAGCTCCCTCGTCCACCGGATTTTCAGCCGCTTCGTCTTCCACATAGATGAAGGAAGAGCCGACATAGAGCGCATCGCCGCCAAAGGCCACCGCGTCTATGGCGCCGGTTACGGCAAAGTAGTGCTTTAGGTCAATGGCGGTTCTATAGCGCCCATCCAGCCAGGGAGCGATATCGAACAGTTGCAGATCTCCCTGCCCTGCTGCTACGAACAGCGTTTGGCCATACAACATCATCTGGCCAGCAAACATGTCTCCGTTACGGATCAGATAGGAGAGCGCCAACTGCGCGACAGGCTCTGTTTCGTTGTCCGGCTTCACCAGATAGAGCAGCACTGTGCCTGTTCTGCCAGTGGAGACAAACAGTTTGCCATTGTTTGCCAACATCGAGGCTGGCCTGACCAGATTGTCGGCAAGATCCTTCACCTGAATGGTGTTGAGAGTCTCGAAACGTCCGCTCATCAGGTTCAACTGCACGATTTTTGCCGCATCGGGCAGCATCACTAGTAGTTTGTCCCCGTCAACCAACAGTTCCGTTGGGACGCTGCCCAGTGTCTGAGCCGGTACAGTGTGCAGCTCACGTAGAGTGCGGTCGGCCATCAACTGATAGATGCGAATGCCAAAATCGCCCGACAGATAGAGCAGATTGTCTTTCACCGCAAGACCGTTGACTACGGTATCGACAGGCAGCGCCATATCATTGATCAATAAGGGATCAGCCGGCAGGGTGATATCGAAATGGTAGAGCCGGTTGCCGCCGGTGGCGAACAGATTGTTTTTATACAACGCAAGCTTACGGAATCCGTCTGGAGGCAGCGTTACATTCAGATGATATGGAAACTCGTCATCGGCGAACTGCTTGTTGACCAAAACCGGATGAACCGGATCGGAGATATCCGACACTACTAGTTGCGCTTTGGCAGTCTTCGGATGCCCCAATACTCTACCAGCAGTATCCACCACCTCGTAACCACCACCGGTGACTGCGTACAGGATCTGATCCTTGAGCACGATGGAGGTCACCGGACTGGAGCGATGGCCGTCCTGGGACAGGTCCACCGAGCCTGTTTCACGTCCGGCGTAAAAATAGCCATCCGTAAGGGTACTGACTTCGTCGGCAAACAGACGGCTGCGAACCGCTACATCGGCATAACCAAAGGACCCTGAAGGTACTCGGACCCGGATGTGCGATCCGCTCAGAAGCTCCAGGTCTCCGGCCCTGGCACCACCGATTGTGACTTCAAGGTCGTTATTGAACCCGCGGCCGTAAATATCGATGCGATTCCCACCCTGCGGCGGCCCAGTTGCTGGATTGACATCATCGAGATTGACGGCAGACTGCACCACCATTGCGCCGTTAAATGTCGTGCTGTGCGTTCCTCTAGTGAGGGTGACACTCAAAATCCCGGTGGAAGTGCCTAGATGCAGATCTGGCACCAGGAAGCGGATCTCTCCGTCCGTTACCGACTGAATATTTGCCGGGTCAACGGTATGGTCAGTGATGCTTAGCGAGAGTTCTCCCGCATTGTCACCGAACCCACTGCCGTACAATACAGCGGTTTCGCTGCCATCGGCATGGAAGTAGTGCAAACCAAGTTCATCGTTTATCCAGCGATGGAGCGAAACGATTTCCGGTTTGACACCACTGGCCATCTGGAACACCGCTGTTACCGGCTGCAGCAGATGATGTCCGTTGAGTGCAGTAACCCCATCCGTGACCGTTACGCTGATCGTGCCGTCATATAGGTAGTCATCCGCGAACTTCAGCTGGATGTACCCGCCGGCCAGGGTATTGATTCCCTCGACAGACACTTCGCTCGAGGTCAGTGCGCCACCCTCGCCGTTTACGATCTGAACGTCGCCGACCAGCTCCTGCAGATCGGTATTGATCAGCTCATTGAAATGGAACAGGATCGTGGCACCCGCGGCGATCATTGCTCCGTTGTCAGGAGTCACCGAGGTAACCGCCAGATCCGGGGTTGGGGTGTCGGTGACGCCTTGACTGCTGGCCAGAAAGAGACTGCCCTGATTGGCGAACAGTTCAGAGTTAGTACCTTTGGCTTTTTGCCAGTAGATAGTTTCCCATGTTCCTGTGGCACCGGCCTGCAAAACAAGGTACTCGCTACCATTGCTGATACCAATTTGGCCATACTGAACTACAAACGAAGCCTGCCCGAGATTACTACCTACAGTGCCTCGCTCGATTGGTTGCACCTGATAAACTGGTGTGCCACCGAAACTGCTGAATACGGCAAGATACAGGTTGTCGTCCCGCTTCAGCAGCACGTACAGCTTGTCGTCCTGCCACTGAATGTCTACCGGCTGTCCTCGCATATCGCCTTCAGTGAAGGCAATGGTGCGGTAATCCTGCGGCTGATCGAGATCCATGTCGTTGAGATCGAAGAATCGGATGAATCCTCCGCCCAGATCATCTGCGACCGACATAGCCAGAACCTGTCGGTTTTTATTGATAGCCACATCGGTGGCTTTATGTCCCGGAACCGGGAAGCGACGAATCTCCAGAGGCGCACTGTAGTCATGGATATCCAGCACCAGCAGTCCGTCGCTTCCGCTTGCCAGATAAGCTACCTGATCCAGCACCTCAACACCCGTCACCGGTTGGTCTGTTCTCAGTTGTGCAAGTCGAACCGGGCGGTCCCAGATGGCGATGTCATAGATTTCGAATCCAGATTCCATCAGGAACCGGTTGTCTTTAGTAGGTTTCACGCCGTCGCGCACGCCGACGAACAGAACGTCGTCTCGCACCTGCGCCCCGCCGATCACCATCGGTGGGTAATTGGGCAGATCGATCCCGCGGCCCGCATCCATGGTGTAGGAGAAATCACCTATGAACAGCTCCTGACCTCCGGTGTCGATGTAGACCTCATAGAGATCAGGGTTAGGCACGCCGGGCAGACGGAAACGGAACTCCGTGGCTTTAACCACATCATCCTTCATATCGGAGATATAGATACCCGGAGATACCTCGGTGGTGCGTATCTCATCACCGTGCCGGGAGCGCATGATGATCTTGGCGCCCGGCAGAAATACGGCATCAGAGGCGGTGATACGCATGCGGGTTCCGCCTTTTACGCTGCCGGACTCCTGTGACAACTTAAAGCTTGTATCTTCCGGCTCGTCGCCCAGAAAGATGGCGCCCGGTATAGCAGCGGACAGGCCGCTGTCAGAAATCCGCAAGTGGTGCTGACCGCTCTCCAGCGGAAGCTGTTCCAGCGCCCCGGCCGGTATACGCAAAGTGCTTTCGTCAATCCACTCCGGGGTGAGTTCATACTGGTCGACGAACAGCTTCAACGCAGGATCGCTGCGGAAACCGCCGCCGTGTATGACCTGTTCTTGGTTGCTGCCACGATGGAACACACCGCCTTCCACCTCAGTAATCTGTGGCTGTAGTGCGTCGGCGGCGGCCGCTTTCAGCTGTAAAACGAACCTTCTCCAGAGCCCTTGTCCGCGCAGATTTCTGACGTCGTTGACCTGAACCCGGTACCGCACCCCTTCCTGGCGCTCGAAACTCAGATCAAATTGCGCACTATGCCCTTCGAGCGGAGATACTGTCTCTGCCGTTACCGGAACAGCTGCACCGGTATCCAGCCGGGTTACCGTAATGGCCTCCGGCTGCTGCATGGAGAATTCCGTCACCTCTTCGTTGAAGGTTAAACGCAGAGCTTGGTTTTCAGCGACCCATCCACCTTCCGCAATACTGGCCGAGGTGACGAAGGCACCCGGCAGTTCCAGCAGGCGCAATCCACTAGATCCAGCACCGGCTGTTACCAGCCGCTCCTTATAGACATCCGCAGTTTCGATCATTTCTTTATTGCCTGCGGAGATTACATAGGGGGAGAGCGGATCGGCAATATCCAATATCACCACGCTACCGCTGGCGGCAGAAACAAAGAGCAGATTGCCGAACAGTTTCAGTCGTACTGCACGTCCGAAGTTGGTCTGTAGCGGATATTCTATCTTGAAATTTGCCCTCAATTCGGGGCGTTCTATATGGACTATATCGACACCGCCGCGACCCAGTGCGGCAATCAGATAGTCGCCGTAGACAGCCAGATCCTGCACATTGCCATTGAAGCTGAACTGGCGGGTCAACAGCGGATCAAACAGGTTGGCCGCCGTGACTGTGCCAGTATCTGCATCAAGTGAGCGATTGGCTGTAATCGGTCGGAACAGTGCACACAACTCTGAAGTATTCCAACTCCAACCGTTGCGTCTACCAGCCGAATAGACCCAATCCCGGTCATGGACAATGACATTACCACCAGCCATCTCGGCCAACCTTCCTAGATAAACGGGGTCTTCTGGATCAAGATAACTCAACTGCTCCACAAAGCTTTGGCTGCCAAGTTTTCCAGGTGCCTTTCCACATGGACTATCGGGTGTCTTCCCAGGGAGGACCGTTCCTCTGGCGGCATAGAGTGAGTAACCGATCTTCAAGACGTCACCCACATGCTCGTCCTCGGATTCGGTCAACACGCTGGAGAGATGCTGCAGTCCATTCTGCTCGTCCAGATTGAGGCGGGCCACGCCGCCGCTACCGTTGGCAACATAGAGCCGTTTGCGCTCAACGCCGTCCTCCAGTTCGACCACCGGCCGCACCCGGATTGAGTCAATGGCGAGGGGCAGATCCGGTGGGGCACCCAAGTCTTCAAGACGTGCCAGATCCTCTTCCGATGCTGTTCCATTTATCTCACTGCCTAACAGGGTGGCGTATTCGACATAGTCACTGAAGGTCTGGGTATCGCTGGGCAGTGACGGTGATCCACCCACCAATATCGGCTGCAGCGGATCCTGGATATCGAAGGTCGCGGCCCGTGCCGTTTCTGGAAACGGAAGCCCCTTGACCATGCGCAGCTCATAACCCTCATAGACATAGCCGCCGTTGCTGATGGCGACGCCGGTCTCTTGATCGATCACCAGATCAGACGGGGAAACCGTACTGCTGGATTGAGATGACAAGAACTTAAGCCCGAAACCGAAGCCGTCATCGCCAGTCAGGGAGGTGGTGAAACCGTAACGATCTTCGCCCACTAGGTCGTTTCGCCCCACGGGTCCGCCACGGGAAACTACCTCCATTAGGTCCGACGCCAATACGCGAACACTTGCCACTGGAACAGATCCGATGCGCACTTTGATCCCGTCCATAACGGTATTACCGGGCTCGAAACCGCGTCCTCGAATGGTTATGGTGGTACCGCCGGTTACAGGACCCCAGGCCGGAGAGAGCGAATCAAAATGTATAGGGGCATCCACCGCAATGGCGCCACGAAGCGTCGCATTTTCCCAGATTCCACCGCGCTCAACCTGTGCCACCAAGTCATAGAGTCCCGGCTGCGTAATGGCCGGCACCGACAGAGTGGCGATAGCAACCCGTTCGTCGTTGTCGTTGGTTTCTACCTCCAGAACGGGGAGTTCAACCTGGCCGAGGCTAAACTTAAGACGCGCAAGGTCCGTCGGCAAACCCAAGCCGGACACGGTGATCTCCATGCCCTTGTTCAAAGGTATACGGCGGGGAATTACCGCGTTCAGGCTGAATTCGTCTGGACGCTGCCCACGGTAGATCAAATCCACCCGTTGGTCGCTGGCCAGGGTGTAAAGAACGATATGCTGAGTCTGGGTAAGCGGCTTGACCGCCTCCAGACCTGCCTCCGCCACTATGGTAACCGTGTCGCCAACGTTCAGCGATGTGGCGTCCAACAGGGTCAGGATCGCGTCGTTATTGATGATTTCGACGTTGCTTTGGAGCTTCTCACCCATGGGTCCGTAAATGGCGAACCGGTGCTGATTGTCTAGCCAGAGGTCGATGGCCTTGTTGAACCGCAGGTAGATGGTCAGATTACCCTCAGTATCGCGGTCCAGGATTCGGTTCTCTGGATCGACTTTGTGTAGCTTGAGGATAACATCAGGTGTCACCTGAAGTACGCTCAGACCAACGGTGTTGACGCCGCCGCTGTAGGCGGCGTAGCGCCCGGCGAGCACCACCTGTATATCGTTACCGGCGAATGCCTCCATACCTGCGGTGACCAGTGGATTTATCGGATCGGTGATGTCTACCGTCTTGATACCCTTGGTTCCAAGCGCCAGATAGGCGGTGTTACCGTTCACGCCCAGATCAAACACATGGCCGACACCGGTAACCCGGGAGACAATGGCTGGATTGCGTGGATCGGCGATATCCACGATCACCATACCGCCCTCGCCCGCTGCTAAATAAGCATAATGCCCAGCAATGGTGACGTGGCTTGAGGCGATATCCAGTGCCGCAAGTTTTCGGAAGCCCTGTTCCGGGTTCATCTCATAGAGGTAGAAACCACCACTGCCGCTCTGTAAGGAATTCAACAGGGTATTGGAGTTGATGTTGTATTCACCCGCTGCTACAGCGATGATCGCGGGCTGGCCGGTAGCGACCGGGACCCGCGCCACGTCAAGGGCGCTATGGCCGTTCGGCAATGCCTGGTAGCTGTTCAGGTAGATCTTTGTGTGCAGGTAGGCATCGACAACGCCCACGCCACCTTGGCCCATGGCGACAATCGCCTGATTGTTTTCCACATCGATTCCACGTGCCAAATCCCCGGGCAACGGCAGTTGGGCGATGATGCTGGTCTGGGTTACATCGTTCGCATCGAACCCAAGGACGAACAATTGCGCACTGTCAGGCACCGGGGTTCCATCCTTAGACACCAAGGCGGCGGTGACAAAGACCCGGTCTCGTGCCTGTTCGAAATAGGTGTCCACGCCTAGGGCCACATAACCGCCCGGGAGCTTGACCGTAACAACAATACGGTCATCTACTCTGTCACCATCTTCATCAATGACTCGTCTAAGATCGTCGAAATTGACGATGTCGTGTGGACCTTCTGTCTCCTGACTAACTTCTATATTTTGAATCGAGGTGGTGATGTCGAAGATTCTTACGCCATCCGTACCTGCCGCCGCAACCACATAGGTGCCGGTGGGATCGAGCACCATATCGTGGAGATGTCCCCTGCCAGATACAATATTGGATTGGATCGGCTGCAGATATTCATAGCCTCGTTCCAGAATGGCCTCCTGACCGTTGTCCAGGCTCACCTGCACATCGGCATCCCCGATTCGTCCTGCAGGGGTGATCAATTCGATGGTTTCGGAATCCAGCACCTTGGTGTTCGCAGCTGGAACGGGGATACCGTTGAAATTGACAGCCACGTTGGCCAAACCAGGCCGGAACCCGGCGCCACGGATGGTTACTTTGGTACCACCGTTAACCGATCCCTGCCTAGGCGAAATGGAAGCCAGTTCCAGTGGTTCCACATACTGTACGGCGCCAATCCGCTGGTCCCTGGCCCCGTTTTCATTTTCAACCGCCAACACCGCAGGACCAGCCAGTTGCGAAGGCGCATCCAGGATATAACGAACCATCCCGTCGGGCAGGAGTTCGGACGCCGTTATGGGGGCACTCTGTCCGGCCAACAGGAAGAGCGGCGTATGGCTGTTTTTAAGGATGACTTCCAAAATACCGCCGTCCGTCTCAACAAACCGTGGGGTTACCGAAACGATTTCTGGCGCAGGTGTGTCGTCACTGGCGGTATGGAAAGGAATGGAGTGATCGAACAGGCCGGCAGTGCGGCGGCTGCCGAGCACACCTTTCAGCGTGATATCGAAAGCGGCATCCGCAGGCAGAGGCGCATGGGGTGTAATCAGAACTCGACGTCCGTCTTGAGGATCAAGACTCAGATCTGCGGATATCAGTTCTCCTTCTGAAGTGCCGTTTTCATGTACCAGTGACAGATATTTTGAGAGATAGGCTAGCTCAGTCTCGCCTTCTGGTATCTCTATCGGACCACTGAACTCAAGCTCAATTGCCTGGCCAGTAGGCACAAATTCAGCTCCGGCTGCCGGAGTAGAATCCACTAGATCCAACGTCAATGAATCAATGAGGATCAGTTCAGATTTATCATGCATGCCCCCGCCAGGAAGAGCAACAGTGACAACTCCATCCCGCAATATATCAACAACATCCAAACGACGCGGAACACACTCAGTCAATTTTAATGCGTCGAGTAACGTAATCTGTTCAACCCGGCTGGTGTCGTAAAGAGAGACAAAACTGCTATATTTCGGCGGCTTATCTCCTGGGCACTTCACATTCGAACCCGCTCCCAGCAATGTGGTAAGCACATCCAAGTCCTCTGTTTTACCCGGCACCTTGAAACCATAGCCGTCATAGGATGCAAGCTTACGGACATGATCCGGCCGTGCAGCATCAAACAGGGTTACGCTATTTGCATCTGTGGCCAGGCGATCTTTGTAATCCACGGGGGTGGATGGGGTGCCAACCCCACTGTAGCCAATCTGTGGTGTCAGTGGCTTGCTTAGGTCAAAGATAAACCGATGTCTGCTGGACACCACATGCAGAGTCGACCCGACCACCTGCAACGCCTTTGCGTTGAGAGGTACTTTTTGGCCGTTGGCAAGCCCATCTTTCAATACCCGAATCACCGCCGGACGCTTGGGATCGCTGATGCTAACTATGGCAACGCCGTCGCTATCATTTGACACGAACAGCAGATCATCCAACTCTGCCATGTGGGTGGCTACATCTTTAAACGGCAGTGGCAAACTGTAGAGGACATCCCGGTCTTTCGACTGCTGTTGCTGCTGACCATCACTGTCGCCGGGCAAGCGGTCCTCCCGGTCATATACCAGCAGTACGTTCTGATCCTCATAGGGAGTATTGATGTTGGGGAAATGAGCGCCTTCGGCCGTCACATAGAGCTGGCGCTCCGCCAACAGCATGCGGGTTGGCGTCAACTCCTGCGGTAGGTTGTAATAGCCCAATCCGTGCATGGGCGCCGCATCACCCAGCTCATCACGCTGATAATGGACCAGGGAAATCCAACCAGGGGCGAAATGGCTGTGGAAGGCCTGCAGACTCTTCACAGCAGTACCGTAATCTGTAACACCCCTACCCAAAACATAGATGAGGTTCAGGCTGGTGTCCGATGTGATATCAACTATGTGGCCCGGTGGCAGTTTTAGCGGATCGGGAACATACTCTTTTTTCTCCAGCAACATATCATCGATTTCAATCATCGTGAACGGCAGCTCGGCCTCCAGTATCCTGTCTACCTGTAGGCGACCATAGAACAGGGCGTTCGGCAGCAGGTACCTACGCCCCCTCTCATCGCTGATTTCCAGGTCCACAAAGCCCCGGAACGATTCACCGAAGTCCGGCACCACCCATTCCATTTGCTCGGCGCTGTAGAGAGTGACGCGATCCTGATCTACATGATCAATAACTGCGGTCTCCGGTTGTCCACTCTTATAGGCGCGTAATTGGATGCCGTCATGGAACCCGTAACCAACGATTCTGACACGGTCGTTTTCGCCGTTTTGCGACACACGAACCACCGGGGGATCGATAAACGAGATCTGCAACAGATCCACATAGGTGAAGGCGCCGATCACTCTGTCGCTGATACCGTCACTGTTGATGACCTCCACTGCGGCCGCACCAGCATAGTTAGGCACTGTGGTGGCAAATATCCGTTGATAGGGATCTTCAACCGTCGGCGCTTCAATCTTATCTATTACTAGGCGTTGACCGCCGAGATAGAGCTTCGGCTGGTCGCCGAATCCGGTGCCTCTGATGACAATTGGGGTACTGCCTTCGATACTTCCTGTATCGGGCGTTACCGATACGATATCGGGCTGCTCGGCGCCAGTGACGTCTGCGGTATCGAACGCAAACTGGTAGTCTTCACCCAGTCCAGCGCCCGTGAGCGGCTGCAGCTCTCCGTTCACGACCACAAAGTAACGGGTACCAGGTTCAAGAAGTTCACCAGGCTTAAGGGTAAGCACGATAAACCGGAGTGCGGGCAGGCCGTCGCGCACTCCGAACGCAATATCAAACTTATCGCTGACGTCCAGACCGATGGCGGCATCACCTTCCCTGACGCTTATGAAGTTCTCCAACCCGGTGTCCACTGGCATAACCGCGGAGAGCTCAATGGTGATCTCGCCGATGCTGCCTGGCTGGTCTTGCGCATCTGACTCTGGGGTATGGGACAAGACGGTCAACTGGTTCAAATCTATACGTCCGATCCCTTGCCTTCCGGCCGCCACTTGTATGCCACCGCGGGCAAGCGTGATACCCCTTGCCGCGAAGTCTTCCGCATTGGCCGGACGGTGCACCACTGCCGGGATGGTGGCGTCGGCCAGGGGATCATCCAGTTTCGCCAGATCAATCATTTCGACCACGGATTCGGATGGTTTGTCTTCCTGATCCGAGTAGTGCACCGAAACAAAGGCCTTATCGCCGGCCAATCCGACGTCGTAGCTGCCGTCCACGACCCGGTCTTTCCGTGCCGGTTTCAGTTCAACCGTCCGTAGCAACCGGGGATGGTAGGGATCGGCAATATCAATGATATTGAGTTGTGAAACTCCCCCGTCACCCGCCATATCGGTCAGGTAGAGCAGATTACCCACAATCTCCAGTCGGTTGGCGACCCCCAGTGTATCCAGCACGGCAACAATGGGCATGGCCGGATCGGCAATATCCGCCACCACCAAGCCTTCATGCGACGCAGCGATGAAGGCGTGCTGACCCTTCACCTGAACATCGCGGCTAAACCCGTTAGGCTTGATATAGCCGACATGGTAGGGCGCAGACAGGTTGCTGATATCGACGACCTGGATACCGCCGTAGCCGTTGGCCACAAAAGCCAGGTCATCTTTGCGAGTCAAACCGTAGACATCCGGATACGGCATATCCACCCGCCCAGCCATTAGATAAGGCAGGCCGAACTGCTCATCGCCATTGCGCACATGGAATATCAGCAGTTCACCGCCGCTGTTTTCGATGTAAACACCGCCCGAGTCTGGACTCTCTTCAATCCTGGATTGGAGCCGTGTAGAAAACTGGTCCTTACGAGTAGCTTCCACACTTAGCAACAGGCCACCCTTCGAGGCCAAAACGAAATTTGCATCGCTGTGCAGTTCCGTGATAGTGCCTGCGAAGATCTCTGAGGCACCGGCCAACAATTCGGAGTAGACATAGTGATTGCCTGCTTCCGAATAGGGTTCGTTTGTGTCATCCAGGATAAACAGTCCGGTGCGTGGTGCTGGCGGATAGCTCCACTCATCATCATTTGGATGCAACCTCTTAAGCTCTGAACGTAACGCAGGATCATCATAGGTACGGTTACCTAGGTCCCGCTCCAGCCGCATGGGATCGATATTGGACCAAGCCGCTATCATGGCCCCGGTCCTGTCAGGACTGTTGAACTGATCCACTGAGGTGTAGTAGACGGAGCGTGCGAGTGCGCCCAGCTCGGATGATACGGTCCCATCGTTAGCAGGCGCGTCCGGCAGCAGGAATCGACGTTCAGAAACTGGCAACCCGACCTCATGGTAAGTCGTTTCCGACTGTTCGTGATTCGGCGTCTCCACCCAGGTAATGGTGCGGACCCGCTCCTGCGGGTAATCTTCCCGTTTCAGAATTTGGGGATAAACCGATTTGCTATGATAGATATAGTAGTGGTTTTCTGGCTCACTGACCGGTGTCGTATCCCCTGGTTGTCTGGCGTCATCCCTGAATAGCTCTTCGCTCTCATCAGCCAACGTAACCCACTCGCCGTCGATGTTTCGGTACTCACGAATCCAGCGGCGATAAACCCGACGCTGCGCTTCTACACCGATATCTTCGATAGCCACGACCGATTTGACTTGTTCTGCGGCAGTCAAGATCTCCCCGTCAAAGGGTTCCAGAACGGAGAGCTTCGGCGCGACGGTATCGTCTATCTTTCCAACACGAACGGTTTGGGTCTGGGTACTGTGCCCCAGTATGTCGTATGCGACCGCATGTATGACCAGTCCGCCGATATTCTCCGGCGGATCGATAATGGCTTCGAACTGATGCTCCTGCGCAGCAGAACCGGTAGATTTTGATATCGAATCATAGACCGTCTGCACCGGTGTGCCATTGACGTAAAACACAACCCGATCGATACCATCTGGCCCAAGGTCATCAATTGCTTCCACCACTACGCGAATTTGTTGACCGTCAATCAGTACAGATTCATCGTTATCCGGCACGATAATCTCCGCACTGGGCGGCTGATCCGCAAGAATAGTTAGGTTTTTCAGGCCTGACAGTGGAGACTGATAACCGTCCACGTCGGTAGCGTCCGCCTTGAAGCTCCACACTTCGCCGACGTGACCGACCGGCACGGTCAGATGATACTGGAACGGAGATGCCTGATCGGTTCCAACCAGAGAGTATTCATCCGTGCCGCTCCCCAGGCGCTGATAAAGCCTCGCGGAATCGACCCCTACCTCACGATCCTTGGCAATAACGTGAACAACGATTCGCCGGCCTTCCGTGATTTCGGTCAGTCCACTGCCTAGACTAAATCCACGGCTATCCAATATCTGAATATCGGTAATCTCTGGCGGTACGTTTCGGATCAAGGTGACCGGTCGGGTAGCTTCTGATTTGTTACCACCGCCATCGCTGGCCTTGACCACCAACTGCATCGACAGTTGATCAAAATTGTCCGCCGCCGCTTCTCCTACGTAATCCGCAATAGTTTTGAGTTTGATGCTGCCAGCATAAGGGGGTTTTAACAGGTAGATCAGGGTAACTTGTTCATCGGTAGCAAACTCGCCGTTGTTATCTTTATCCGCATACAAGGCCACTTGAACGCTGCTGACCCGCACATCATCAGTCGCTTCGATGACGAACGGTAAAGTGCGTTTCTCCACTACGGTTGCACCGCTTTCCGGTGGCTTCGAGATCACAAGATCAGGCGGCGTGACATCCTTCTCCACATGTACGACTACAGGAGATGGCGTAGTGACAGTCCTGGCCTCTCCCTCATAACGTACTTCAGTTGCGCTGGCGGTTAAGGTTAGATCATGGTTAGCCTGGCCGTAAGGCACCTCTACCAGGAATTCAAATGGAAAGCTGGTATCGGTAAAGACACGGTCTCCGCCCAACAGGCCGCCGACCTGAAGCACCACACGGTCGATGCCGATATCGTCCACGGCATTGACCTGAACCAGTAGATACTCACCCTCCGTTATACTGGAATCATTCTGCGGATTACCAATTACCGCTACCGGCGCCTGGTCCTCAATGATCTCTACTTCGATCTGTTCAAACGCCAAATGTTGATCGAGATCGTTAAAGGCCGCACCGTAGGTGTCGATGGCTTCCACACGCAACCGAACCCGGTTATTTGCCGGAGTAACTGGGTCAAATGCCGGCACGTTGACCTGGAAGCTGTATGGCGCCCGCCGCAGCTTCAGATTCAGGATTTCTGTATTGTTTATTCCGTGAGTTGCGATTAACCGCAGCGAATCAATACCAACGTCATCAAAGGCATTGACGTTTACCGCCATCCGTGACCCTTCCACCACCTTGATGCCGGGAGCAGGCTGCAGTATATCCACCACCGGGCGCTCATCAACCCGAACCGGATAGCGTACCTCCCGCTCCCGGCGATTACCTGAGGCATCGAACGCCACCACCTTGACCCAGATATCGGTAAGTTCATCGCCGTCCAGCGCCAAACTGGGGAAGCGGGCATGGATCTCTTTCAACCGGTCTACATGGATCAGTTGCACGAACTCCGGGGTATCGATATTGACGGTAGTAACAGGCTCAAAGTCCTTTGGCTCGATACCGCTGACGGTACGTAATGGAGTGCCAAAACCAGCCAGTTTATAGCTGCCGTCTTTGAGCTGTATTCCATAGCTGGTGTAGATTTCAAGTTTGTCGACCTTTACATTGTCGTAGCCACGGAAACCAAGTTTAAAGTCTGTGAATTCGGGCGCGCCGTATCCGATATCCGGACGCGTTACCACGACTTCAGGCCGAATCTCGTCGGCGGCGACCAGCATGCTGATCTTATGACTGGCCACCGCACCATCCGAGTCATGAATCACAGCAGTCAGCTCTAGCGGCTGATTGGTTCTCACCAGTCCAGAGGGCACAGAAAAGACAAAACCGTTTTCAATCGCATAGGGACTGCCACGTCTACCGTAGTCGTTGGCCAGATCAACCGTATAGTTCTGTTCTATCTCATCATATATTTCCGCGAAGGCTTGCTGAATAATACCCGTACCGCCGATCTCATCATCGCGCCTGATCACTTTACTGCTGAGTCGTCCAAGCTGGACACCATTGGCATAAAGTTTGACGGCATTCAGATCCAACATCCGATCGTCGGACCCTACCACACCCACTTTTATGGCGAAGGTGCCTGCAACGATGTATTGATTATTTGTAGGGGCTGTTATCCTGACCCCCGGCACCATGTTCATCAGTGGATGGACCAGGAAACTTCTTACCGCCTTGTGGCCATAGGTATCAACCGTAACCACTTCATATTCGGTTGGCTCTGACTGCTTAAAGACGATGGGCGCGGTCTCTTTAGAACGCATGACATTGGGTGCCGGGCAGCTAGAAGAGTAATCGTTCCTATACTCTTCAACTCTGTCACCATTCGGCTGGATACGGTTTATTACAAATGATTCCAGACCAGCATCGTCGCGCGCCTCAGAAATGAGGCTGAATGTTTCACCGACGCGCACCCAGAATTCACCGTAATTTACCCGCTCAGGCGTATCCAACACCTTTTTGTATTGGCCGTTGACCAGATAGGTGGAAAAACTGAGCAACTCGAGTTCGGGCGGTTCATTCGGTTCTATTGGCAACGCTAACTCTGCGGTTGTTGTGTGCCCGCTGGTGTCGATAGCAACGACACTAAGCTCCAGCATACCTCCACTTAGATCTTTGGGAACCTGATAGGGGATGGTGTAACTAGACACTCCGTGGGTGCCGCCGATTTCTCTGATCAGGGTATCTCGATTTTCGAAAAGCTGTATCGAGCGAATCGCCGCGTTGTCACTCACTTCAACCTTTAAGTCAAAACGGCTAAGCGGACGGATAGCCGTACCGTTGCCTGGGCTGGTGATGGTAATCTCTGGCGCCTCAGAATCCACGTCCAGTACACGCTCATTCAGTACCGATAGATCGATATCACCTCGCTCCAATGACAATCTATCAATTCCATGAACCAGTGTTGACATCCTGCGAATGTCGTAGCTGACCGGCAACGGCAGTGCTTGCCCCACCTGAGCGCTCTTCCCATCCAGTGACAGTTCAGCCCCAGCTGACAGCGCTGCCAGCCGCACATCCTCTCCTACCCCATCCTGCAGAAAAACGGTAAGTTTTGGCGCATATTGGATACTGTGACTGCGGCTGCTGGTTACGTAACCGGTTGTCTTTTTAAGATTGCGGGAATCGAGACGCAACTGTTTTATGAAGTAATCAACAGGCGTACCAGAATTATTTATGACCTCAACTTCGATAACGGCAGCGGTGATGCCTGCGCCGTATACCTGATTGATGGGTATACCCTGCGCATCGGTCACAACAAACTGCTCTACCATTGCAGTGCAGGCGGTGTCGCTATATGTTTTGATGTTATAACGTACGTTTAATCCTAGCCCAGGATCTAGCCTTATATGGCCTTTACCTGCCTGTCCGGAGAGAGGAAAAGCAACATGTGAGAGGGGGAAAACATCTAGAGTGCCAACAGTACCTACGGCCAAGTACCGATCATCATTTACCCACAACACACCTGATCCGGTACCGGCTTCCGGATAGTTCATACGTACGAAAGGATGAATAGCCGGAGGTTGATCTTGTTCGGCGCTATTATAGGCGTGCCCTGTCGGGTCTCGAGACCCGGCAGCACCTAATCCCCGCAGAGAGGCATAAAGAGGAAAATAGCGTACGGAATTTTCAAACGGCACCGAATCATCTTTCGCAGACAGCGTCAGTTTGGATAACCCTCCGCTTACGGGATTATCTTCCGGTGATGGGTCCAACACCGAGAATAGGGGCGGCTTGTCCGGTACAACTTTTACTAGTTTTGCGGTCGTGCTTCTGTTGCCACTGGTGTCTTCTGCTTCCACCACCAGACTGAAGTTCTTCCCTCCCTCTGGAATCGGCGCAAACTGTTGCAAATCTATCAACAGATCACCGCCGCTAATCTTAACTGTATCTGCACTTACATTTTGCTGTTCTAGCAGAGGGGTATCCGCATTGCCATCAATATAGATCTTATAACTGCTTAGAGTGACATTATCGGAAATCTCGATATTCGTTTCGATGATTTGCCGCTCTACGACCTCATCTCCGGGTAGATTGATCGCAATCGTGGGTCCCTCTTCATCACCTTTTACCGTAAGATCGATTCCCGGCGTATCGGTAACATTAATACCGCGATCTTTTGATCTTAATTTAAATGTATAAGTCTTCCCGGTCTGGTTGACATAGGACTCCGGCAACTTAATGCGCGCTGTAAAATCGAGATAAAAACGCTGCGCTGCAATCATGCTACCGAATGTCAAAGGATTGGGTACACGAATACTCTCGACCCGATCTTCCCTGGCAAAGGTTTCCCAGCTCAGGATCGTTTCGATCCCATCCTCATCAACCAGTATGGGTTGAACGGATTGAATGTAAAAATTATCTTCTCCCTTGCCCACAACTTTGAACGACTGCCCGGGCATTATGGAGATCGGCCCATCCGGATTATCCATGACGATAATCGGCGCTTCTGAATCCTCAAGGATGGTCAGATCCAGCAGTACCTCGCTCATCAAACCTTCGTTATCCCAAGCACGGACACCGATCTTAACTTCACCCTCACCTGTTTCTGGACGGTGCGGTGTCCGCATCGCTACCGCCAAATACTTACCATCATTCTGGACTTGATTAAGTTCCTTTGGATCAGTAAAGGTCCGACTGTACAAAGATGTTGCACCATTCTCGATAAAAAAAGTCACTTTGCTGAGTTGGCGGTTATCTACCACTCTTGCCGCCATGGTAAAGGGTTCCCCCTCCACTAGGCGTGACCCGGCAGCTGGTGTGCGGATAGTAATTTCTGGTGGGCTATCGCTGATCAGCCTATACCGCCACTCCGATACATCATTTCTACCATACACATCGAAAACATGGGCCTCGATCAGCAATTCATCTCCGCTCGCAGGCACATTCAAAATCAGACTTCCCTCGCGGGTCTGGAGAGAGTTTGAAGCACCTTGTGAGGAAAAAGTAGTATCCAATATTACCGAACCATTCGCGGTCAGGCGAACACGTTCAAGCTGGGAATCATCAAAGGCTCGCCATAACGCATTCACCTTCGTTCCATGGTATAGCGTGCCACCCTGTACAGGCCTGAGCATTCCGAATTGCGGTGGCGTGACATCTGGAACGACTGGAAGCGTCAGCTCAAAAACAACACCACCATCGCTGGAGTGCTGTCCACGGTTATCCACGGCCTCGATGACCGCCCTGATCTGATGCGCAGCGTTGCTGAGTTGGAAATCCTTCAAGGCCAGCGTAAATTTATGCTGGACGTTCTTACCCGGCGTCAGACCACTGCCAGAATCAATCTGCTGCTGATGGAATGACTGGCTTGACCCATCCAAAAAGTACTGGACACTGAGTCCAGAAACAGCGCGGTCATCACGCGCTTGTACATTTAGAACGATATCATCCCGTGGGAAATACTGCGCTTGCTCTTTTCTCGCTTCGACGATGTAGGGGATTTTATCCACCATTACGGCAATGGTTAGTTTAACAATGGATTGATTACCGGTTTTATCAATGGCGGTCGCTTCAATTGGATAACGGTCATGGGTCACATTGCCAGCGTGAGAAAAACTCGGGACTTTAACCAGCTTAAGTGCGGAATAGGCGTGTAAGGCGCCTGGGATCTGCTGCGGGGAAAAATCCTCACCCGGTAACACGTCGTTCAAATCGCCGGTCAGCAGATAGCCAGGTCCATCTCGCTTTATCCCTTTTAGAATTAACCGGTTTACCTGAACATTGTCATACCCCGCGATTTTAACTACGACGCTGCTCTCTTCCACGACCTCCGCCAGTTCCTCTCCCCCTTCGGTCGCAGTCACTGGCGGTGAAACCAGGTTGATCACCGGCTTCTCTTCATCTCTACCCAGAGTAACCTCAACATTGCCGCTGGTTGCCTGTTGGTCCTTGGAATCTACGGCATCGGCGCGCAACACAAGAACCTGTTCGCTTTGGATTTCATCGGGAGTTTCATAGACAACCGAATAAGGCGCATGTGCATCTGACCCAACCAGACGCTCATTGACAAAAAAGTCAACGCGTTTAATGGCGACGTCGTCTGCGGCATCTGCTCTCAGTTCAAGCGGAAGCCCGGATACTACATGGGCGCCGGATACTGGATGACTCAATGATACGGTCGGCGGCTGATCACCTTTGACAGGCACACGGACTATTGCTGTCTGTGCAATTTCTTCGCTCTTATCGATCACCCGCAACTGCAGGCGAAGCGCAGTACCGATCAGCTCTTCCGAGATCGGCAGTTTGAAACTATGAGTGGCGCTCCGTACATCATTGGCATCATAAAACTTATTTTCATCGTCCGTATAATAGTGGGAGTCAAAAAGCTGATCATTCAACCATAACTCAATTCTGGTACCTTGAGCCAACGTATCATCACTCGCCTCAGCAACAACTTTTAGGGTTTGACCAACACTGATACTTGAGCCCACGACCGGCTCTACCATCCGCACAGCCGGAGGTTGATTCTTAATCAGCCGAACCAGTCGGCTGGGTACCTGTTTTGAATAATCCCTATTAACGTGAACAACACCATATACTGCCCGTGACGTCTCATCAGTAGAGGGACTTTCTACAGTGTAATCCAGGCGCCATATCTCATAATAAACTACCCCTTCTTCACCTTTGCGCTCCTCAATACGCGGATAACGACTTGTCCCTACAAGACTGCCATCCATGTAAAAATCGACATAGCTGATGAAGTCGTATCCTTCAATCGGGTCAATCTCCCTGGCAAGCTGAATACGCATGAGGCTGCCACCGACCACACGCTGCAATTCCCTGGGTGATTCCCACTCCAGATCAGGAATGGTTATTTTTCGCTTGGCCGTTATTTTAACGGTCTTCTCTTCGGACATGGTCGTTTGGCCGGCGCTATCCATGACCACGGCTGTGAACAATAGTGAGCGGTTGTTGAACTCATCGCCCAAGGGTAATGAAATTTCATAGGGTTCGGTTAAGCGAATGCCGATCAGCGCCCCATCCATAAGAAACTGTACCTCTTTGACCGCAACATCATCAGAGGCCTTCGCCTTCAGTACCAGTTCACTGCCCACCTCCACACTGCGGGGGGGCGAAAATGTAAGGTCGGGAAGAGCATCAATCGCTCTGACCGAAACATCCGCTTTTACACCGGGTTGATTCTTCATGCGGACAGTAAGCGGCAGCGGCGTCGTTTCGGGAATAACCGCTCGCGCTAACAACCGCCCTTTTTCATCCATCTCCAGCAGACCGGTTGTGCCCGGGCCGAGCGAATACTGTAATTCGAATTGTTGGCTGATCTCTGTTTTTGATCCATCATCGAATACAGCAACGATCTTTGGCAGTTCAACCCAACCATTGAGGTGGTCGATGACAAACTGCCCATATTGATCGAGCGACTGCATCTCCAGTGAAACAAGAGTTTTGGTTAGATCGACTTCAATCGGGATCTCCACCGGATCCAGACCGGGATAAGCCACGATGATCGATACCGGTTCACCGTTCGTTTCTTTCAACGGATATACAACACCGCCAGGCGTAACAGCGATCAAATCTGGCCGGTTGGATGAATAGGTTACGTCAGTGCCCAACCCTGGCAATGCTGTCGGTCCCCTGAATTGAAAATCCACCGTGGGTATAACGGTGGCGGTCTCCAACAAGTTGGTAAAAATTATTTTCACGGGACTGGCAGTCAGCGCGCTTGCCTCTTCAACTACATCCGCGCCGGTAAAAGCTATGGTTGAGAGACTCCCCTGATTGCCCGACGCGTCCACAGCCGCAACCTCAAGCAGCACCACACCGTCGTGCGCAATCTCCGCCGGACTGAGGGGTTCCGTCACCAACAACGGCAGAGTAAAGGATTGCTGGGACTCCCGTTCCGGATAGACTCTTACCGCTTCGCCACTTGAAGCAAATGCGCTTGCTTTGGCTTTATCGACCACACCACCCGCCGCGCGCAGGTCCGATGCCCGTATCCCCGTCGCCGAGAAACTAAGGTAGCTGAGATCGGTATCCTCCACCACGTCAACAGTCACCACAAGGTACTGCTGACCGTCCACCAAGCTCAGCGCAACATTGTTGAGAGAGATGGTTGGCGGGGCTGTTTCGACCTGAAAGGTCTCTGTATGAACCTGAGTGCCACCATCACGGAAGTTAAGCGTTACCTGAGGCTGGAGTAGTCCGGGGCCATCAGCTTCAAAGCCAACTTGGCATCCGAGAGGTGTGCTGTAATTGCGGGTGGTTTCTTCAACGGAGAATTCGTTCTGAAAGGAACCGGCGACAACAGAGATGGAAGCCACGCCGCTACAATCTTCGATCGCTGCAACATAGCTTATCCGGCTATCACTGGCCGTAATATTGCCGCCCGAGCGGATATCGATGTTGATATCCGCAGCCGCCACGGCGCAACTTAGATAGGCGAATACGGCGAAAAGCCGCACCGTCCTTCTGACCCCCTCGCTCAACACAACTTCCTTATTTTTCCCAGTATTATTAGTTATTCTTGCGTACCAACCTACCCCCTATCGTCGCGTGTACAATGCCACGGTGTTGGTACGAAGGCAAGTTATGCAGCATCGTGTTCTCATTAGTAATTGAGTAGCACGTGATGAACTACACACAGCTCGTCTTTACACAACATACCAAATTAATATTCGTATTGGAAGCAGGCCACAAGCAATTTCCAGTCAAGGATAAGATTATTCGACGCTCAGAACGACGGAGCGTTGTTTATATTCCAATTCAAAAAACCATCACATTACATTTTATAAAAAGCGAATAGCAACTGATTTTTCATTAGAATCAGCTACCAGAATCGGCGATATCACACTGATTTGACGGCCACTTATTTAGCACTACGGTTAACCAGAATATTGCACCGAGGAACACAATAAACCTACCGAGATAGATGCCATCGTATTGCCTCCCCTGTTGCAGAACACTGGATCAAGAGAGTATAAAATTGAGCGAGCTAATCCGTTCCCTACAGATGGATCCCACCGATCCACTGGCCTTCGCACAGACAGCATCTTCTATATGTAACGAACGGTTGTAATCATCGCTACCTAGAGTTGCTGGATTTCAGAGCCTCTACCCCTCCTGTTAATCCCGATTAACATATAGGAGAATGTATAGGATGAATGGTAAATATAAATCAGTTAAGTAACCTTTTCCCGAGCATGGCCACCATACTCTTAACCTGGGAACTAGGGGGAAACGCCGGACACGTCCACCCCTTGGGAGCGATCGCTAGCGAACTCAAAGGCCGGGGGCATAAGGTTTTGGTGGCGGTAAAGGATGTCTGCACGGCGGAAAGGTTCTTGGCCGAAGCCGGCATCGAGTTTGTGCAGGCACCGGTATGGCTCGGCAGTATCAACCCAAAAACTCCATTTGCTGTCAACTTTGCCGAGTTGCTGATGCGAGTAGGCTATTTGACCCCGGATCAGGTGGCTGGACAAATCCGCTCCTGGATGAATTTGGTGAAAAGGGTAAAGCCGGATCTGATTCTAGCCAATCACTCCCCTAGCGTTCTGCTTGCGGCACGGATAGTCGTCATTAAGGCGATGTCCTTTGGTTCTGGTTTTTTTTCACCTCCCATCGCGCCGTTAATGCCAAGCATCCAGCCCCGGGGCAGGGTTCCCAGAGAGCGATTAGCTGCTTCGGAAAAAAAGACACTGACCGTTCTTAATCAGGCCATACGCCAGTGCGGGGGGGCGCCGTTGAAAATGCTGTCCGGGATACTTGGTACTGGCGGCCACTATTTTATCACGCTGCCTGAAGCTGACCATTACGGCGCACGGAAAAATACCCGTTATTGGGGGGTGATCCATTCCTCCCAGAACGCGGCCGAACCGGTATGGCCGAAGATTGAGGGGCCGAAGGTTTACGTCTACATGCAGCACCACTCAAAGCCCTACCGGCCGCTGCTGGAGAGTCTTCGGCAGCTTGGATGGCCTAGTCTGATCGTATCCAGGAACATTAACCAGAGTGAGATCTGGTCTTTACGCGCACCGAACCTTACCTTCAGCCCTGAACTGGTGAATCTGGAGGCGGTCGCCCAGCAGGCGGATGTGGTTGTCACCAACTGCAACCACGGTACGACGCTACAAATGCTGCAGTGGGGATGCCGTCAATTGGTGATACCGCTGCAGGTAGAGCAGTCTATGCTGGCCCATCGTCTTTCGAGACAGGGTCTGGTGGTAGCAAGTGACCCAGGCCTTTCCTGTTACCGTGAGCTGCTTGAAAAGACAAACGACAACCCAACGCTGAAATCGAACGTCGCAAAGTTCAACCGGATTTACGGGAAAATGGACCCAAAGAAGCAGCTTACGGCGTTAGTGGATGATATTGAGGGAAAGGTGGAAAATTTCTCCTGAGCAGCGAATCAGCGCAGACAGTCAACTACAACCCATAGAACGGGTGGTATGATGAAGCCACATAGAAGGGGCCGAAAAACAGTGGCTGTTGCAGCAACCGCCGTAGACGCGTGCAGCAAAAGCTTTACCGAGCCGTCCAGTCATTTGAGGGAGCTGTCTTACAACACGAAACAACGGGGCGTGTTGTAAGGTAGCGGACGCAGGACGTCCGGGGCGTAACAGGTTGTCAAAGATCGAGTGCAAAAAGGGGGACTTGGATGTCCCGTTTTGTATCATGCGCTTGAGGCGTTACCTGTGCCGAAAACTACCCACAAATTTTTCTGACGAGGCCAGAATATAAAGAATTATTCATTCCGTTGGCGTTGTTTGTATATTCAACGGATATTGTTGCTCGAATGAAACGATTTAGCATAAAAAATGTGGACCCGTTCTAATGAACCTCATCCTTCGGCTTTTCTGGTTGCTCCCTCCTCGCCTGCCCAACCTTGCATTTCAGCTTACTTAGCCTCGTTCTTCTGCCAGAAGCGGTCGTTCTCCAGAGGGGTTCCCGTCTGCCATTCGGAACGGATATCAACCAGCACTCATTTATCCAGATGGGTCTTGGACGGCAGCTTGTACATCTGGTTTGGTTTGGTTCAGTTCGGATCAGCCAAAATGTGTATATAGATGGTCATCAGGGCATACGCGTTAATACCAATCTTGTAGCGCTCAGCGCCCTGCTGCATCCAGCGAAGATACGCTATATAATGATTTTTTCAGAGAAGACCGGCTCACGACTGTAGCTCGCTGGTCAACATAGACTAGCACTCCCGGCAGAAAGAAACGGGGGTTTCTTGGAATATTTCTACCCTATCAAGCGATGCCGGGCAGGATACCAATCAAGTGGAACAGCAGTGTCTCGATGCTTAAATCACTACCACCATAGATCGTAGAAATGGGATTTATCAAATGAATAAGTTAGTTAAGTAGTACTTTTTCGAGCGTGGCTACCATACTCTTAACCTGGGAACTGGGGGGAAATGCCGGTCATGTGCACCCAATGAGGGCCATCGCCAGCGAACTCAAGGGCCGGGGACATGAGGTTCTAGCCGCGGTAAAGGATGTGTGTATAGCGGAAAGGTTCTTGGCCAAAAACGGCATCGAGTTTGTGCAGGCACCTGTATGGAACGGCCGCATAGATCCCAAAACCCCACCCGCGATCAATTATGCTGAACTGCTGATGCGGACTGGTTATTTAAACGTCGATCAAGTGGCCGGACAGATCCGCTCCTGGACTAATTTGATGGAGTGGGTGAAGCCGGATCTAATTTTGGCCGATCACTCACCCAGCGTTCTGCTGGCAGCGCGAATACTCGGCATTAAGGCGGCGCCTGCGGGCTCAGGTTTTTTCTCCCCACCCATTATGCCCTTGATGCCGAGCATACAGCCGTATGGACGGTTCCCGAGAGAGCGGTTCGCAACATCAGAACGAAGAGTGCTGGCGGTCGTCAATCAGTCCCTGCTCCAGTGCGGAGGCGCTCCGTTGAAAATGTTGTCAGGGATATTTGATACCGGCTACCACTATTTTTTCACACTGCCCAAAACAGACCATTACGGCATCAGGGAGCAAGTCAACTATTGGGGGTTGATCCAGTCCTCCAGGAACGCTGCCGAACCGGTCTGGCCGGATAGTAACGGGCCAAAGGTCTTTGTCTACATGCAGCATAACACGCGGCCCTACAAGACGTTACTGGAGAGCCTGCAGCGACTGGGATGGCCGAGCCTGATAGTATCCCGGAATATCAACCAACGGGAGATCGAATCTTTCCGCGCGTCAAACCTCGTATTCAGCCCGGAACTGGTAAACCTGGAGGCGGTTGCCCGGCAAGCAGATGTGGTTGTCAACAATTGCAACCACGGGACGACCGTCGAGATGCTGCAGCGGGGATGCCGGCAGCTGGTGATTCCGCTTCAGGTGGAGCAGTCCATGCTAGCCCACCATCTTTCGAGCCAGGGACTAGTAGTGGCCGGCGGGGCTGGTCTTTCCTGCTACCGGGCGCTACTCGAAAAGGCGAGCGCTGATCCGCCGCTGAAGTCTAACGTTGAGAAATTCCACAGTATTTACGGAAATATGGACCCGCAGAAGCAACTAGTAGCGTTAGTGGATGATATTGAAGAGAAGTTAAGCGATCTCTGAGGTTAAAAGGCTATGACTTCTTTAATCCCTAGGCGAAACATGAGTTGCGATGTTTCTCCCAAGAGTGCTCAAACTGTTTTTGAAAATACGCAGCTGTGGATTCCAGCCCTTGTCTTACATTCGTTGAGGGTTCCCAGTTCAGCCGTTCTCTGGCTCGGGTGATATCCCTGACACCGACGCTTCGGATCATCTTGAGGGAGTGGATGCTTGCTAATCTGAGACGTGTTGGATGTAATATCAATAGTCATCTCTGCCAAATCCAGCATCGATATCTCACCCGGGCTTCCGATGTTGATCGGTTGATATGCATCGTCGCCTGCATAATTCATTAGTGCAATGAGACCACGGACGGTGTCATCTACGCAGCAAAATTATCGGGGCTTAGTCCTTCCACCAAAAATAGTAATGAGTTCATTCTGCCCCCTTTGCTCTTAAAAGGGGACGCTACCCTTTGTTAATAGGCGGCCTACCCTGTGGGCGAAACCGGAGAGCTCTCTTTGCTCGCCTTTCTAATGTCTCTATGAAACTTTCGTCTCCACATGGAAGGCCTTTTTCGATATTCCTTCGTAATACATTGATTGCCTGTTCACTTTCCGGCAGGGCCAGCCAATCTGACCATTCATCTTCAGAAACCGCCCTGTCCGTTTGCGGCAGTGTTGCCAATAGGGAACTTTCCATCAAACCACAATGCGCTGCAGCACTTGACCATACGTAATCCTCGGCTTTATCTACCATGCCTGCTCTTACAGGGTTTCTCTCCGTATAGCGAATGGCCGACCAAGTATAGATTTCATCAAGAGGGGAGGAGAAGAATCTTCCTTGCCATAGGTGGCCTTTCCACCCTTTAGCCCTGTTGACGTGCTGAGCATATCGCATATGCAACGGCTTAAGCGCTCGCTGAAGACCCTCTTCGGTACTCGGTTTGAGAACCAGATGGATATGATTGGTCATCAGACACCAAGCAAGTATCTCGACCTGCCATTTTGGCAGTATTCACCCAACCATTCCAAATAGATATGCCGATCTTCTTTATCAAAAAAGACATCTTCCCGCCGATTTCCACGCTGGGTGACGTGATGGGGTATGCCCGAAAAAACAGTTCTTGCAAGTCTTGGCATGGTTGAAATAGTACAAGATTTCACTATTAAAGGGTAGCGTCCCCTTTATCTAAGATTTCACTATTAAAGGGTAGCGTCCCCTTTATCTCCTATTAAAGGGTAGCGTCCCCTTTATCTCAAAGGGTAGCGTCCCCTTTATCTCCCTCCTTCCTTTATCTCCTTGACCTAGGGGATCCCGCTTGGTGTATTGGTCACATCAGGCTGGAGTGAGCCATGGGCATTAGCGTCTGCGACAATCTCTGCATGGGCCTGCGGTGCAGTAATAGAGGCCGTCCCAACCGCCAGCATAATAGAGAATGAGAGCCTGCGCATAGCATGAGAGTAAGCTGTATTCGGGCAGCAAGCGGGGCCGGTTGCGGGTGATGAGAGTTTTCCACGGGACCTGATAATCTCAGCTACCGCAATCCAAGTGCCACGCGCAATATTAAAGATAATGCGGTAGAGGTTTTTGTTCATCCTTATCTCCCTTCCCTTTTCTTACTCTGGGGCGGTTAATCTCTAATTGAGATTGCTGCGCCCATAACCATGATTCAAAATTGCCAGCTCAGGTTAAAACCCGCGGTGGTATCATCTGTTTGAAACCCGCTGGGTTTTGATAGTGGTTTACCTGCAAATAGTTGGTAGTCAACGCTACTAACATTACCTCGCACACCAACAACAGCACCTGCCAATTTGGTACCCAAAAGTAGCTTGCTGCCACCACCGGAAACATGTCCGTAATCTATACCAAGATAGAGTTCGTGCTGCTGATTGGGGAATTTCCAGGCGACTTCATTATTGATGTACCAACCGCGATCGGCTGATAGGGTTAGCTGGCCGTCAAATCCACGTACACTCCAGCGATTGCCGATAGAGAAGCGGTCCAGTGGGGTCAGCAGAGTATCTGTCCACTGCCCTTTTATTATTCCGTTATAACGGAACTGCTGCTGCCCAATCGTGAATGGTGCCAAAAGCTGTGCCTTGGCTCTCCATATCCTTGGCAATGCGGTACCCACGCCAGCTGACTCTTCCGGAGCTGGAATGGAGCCAAACCAACGGGTGCCTTTTCTGTAGGTCAACTCTAGATCGAGAGTACTGTTCTCTATAAAATGCCGATGCGCCAGTGAAAGCTCCCAGGCGGCGGTCTTTCTGTGTTGCACCTCAATCTCAACATCTTCTATAAAGTTGCGTGATTTGCGTTTGGATAATTGCAGTGACAAGGATGTTTTTGAACGAGCGGTTCGCCGCAGCATCCGCCTGATCTGCACGCCAAAGTCCTGATTGGTGCCGCTATACTCATAATCTGATCCAATACCGGCCACTGTCTGATGATAGTCATGGTTACTGCCGGTCGCCCCTAACATCCAGTAACCTATGGGCACGGAATAGCTGAATGCCCAGTTCTCGGTACCCTGCCCGCTTTTTTCATACACACTTCTGCCGATGGAAATATAGAGTTGATCACTCAGCTTAAGAGGGTTATCCAAAAACAGGGTGGCATTGGCCTGGATCTTTCCGGTGTTTTCTGAGCCTGAATCGTCCAGATTAAATCCTAA
>SWBX01006789.1_pt1 | contig 57832 bp, 55 predicted proteins | sample 4693051 | NCBI WGS metagenome assembly SWBX01 (sample SAMN10267272, study PRJNA491770) | bioreactor metagenome | isolation source: DHS bioreactor inoculated with marine | place: Japan: Omine Ridge, Nankai Trough | reverse complement strand
TTTTTTTGGCTAAGTAAAATATTCCGTCTATAATTAAAATCCATTCAAAGATTAATTTACGACAGCAATGGCAAGACTCACTGTTTTTTTTAAAGATAAAGCAATCCATTCAGCGCTTTTTGAAAACGGCATCGTGCATATCGGACGCGATGAAACCAACGACTTGACCATCGACAGCCTTGCGGTTGCTCCGGCTCATGCCGCTCTTGTTATTCGCGATACTGACTGCATTATCAAGCAGTTGAATGATGACTTTCCGTTAATCGTCAATCATGAAAAAGTCAAGGAATGTCATCTCAGCAATAATGACACGATCTCTATCGGCAAGCATGACATCATCTACAATACGACGGAATCGACCGAACAACTCCGGCATTCCGGCAGTTCGACCAACAAAGTGAATCGCGAAGAAGACAGCGCCTACACCCCGATCCCTGCCGCCAACCTGCAGATCATGGACGGCCAGAATATAGGCAAGATCCTGCCCCTGAAAAAAACAATGACGCGCCTGGGCAATAGCGGCAGCGGCATGATCGTTATCGCCAAAAGAAAGGACGGCTATTTTATTTCCGCATTGGAAAACAATGGTCCTATCACCGTCAATAACCAGCCTTTGGACGATAATTCACTCAAGTTGAATAACAATGATGTAATCGTTATTGACAATACCGCCCTGCAGTTTTTTCTGGCTTGATAAAAAACCGCCGCCAACCGCCGCAATATCGTTATCACTTATTTCCCTCATCAAAGATCCGAGAAAATATCCAGCGCTTCGGAAAGATGGGAAACGGCATGAATCGTCAGGCCTTCAATCGGTTTTCTAGGCGCATTGGCTTTCGGGATAACCGCCTTTTTGAAGCCGTGTTTCGCGGCATCGTTAAGGCGGGCGTGACCGTTGGCGACCGGCCTGATCTCGCCATTAAGACCAATCTCGCCAAAAAAGAACGCATCATGCGGAATCACCTTGTCCCTTAGACTGGATACGATCCCCACGACAATGGCCAAATCAGAACTGGTTTCCGTGACTTTGATGCCGCCCACCACATTGGCATAAATCTCGTCAGTACCGGTCAGGATGCCGCCGTGCCGCGCCAGCACAGCCAGCAGCATGGCAAGGCGGTTCTGATCGAAGCCGACGGCCAGGCGCCGCGGATTGCCATACTGGCATTCGATCACCAGGGCCTGGATTTCCACCAGCAAAGGCCGTGTACCTTCCCAAAGCACGGTCACGACACTGCCGGAAGACGGCTTTTCGGCCCGATTCAAAAACATCGCCGACGGATTCTTGACTTCCTTGAGCCCCGCACTGTCCATGGCGAAAAAACCCAGCTCGCCGACGCTGCCGAAGCGGTTTTTATCGGCTCTCAAAACCCGGAACCGGGCGTCATCCGTCGATGCCAGAATGACCTGGGTATCGACAATATGACTCAGAGTCATGGGACCTGCCAATGACTGATCCTTAGTGACATGCCCGACCATGAAGATGGAGACATTATGCTTTTTTGCGTACTGGGTCAGATAGCTGGCCGACTCCCGGACCTGGGAGACCGATCCGGGCGCCGAGTCCGTCTCCTGCGTGTGCATGACTTGAATCGAATCAATCACCAGAATCTGCGGCCGCACCTCATCCAGCACATCGCAGATTCTCTGGACCGAGGTTTCGGCCAGCATCATGATTTTATCGACCGGCAGCTTCAGCCTGTGGGCTCTCTCGGCGATCTGTTGCAACGATTCCTCGCCGGAGACATACAGCACGCTGATCCCGTCGCCGGCAATATTGGCGATGGCCTGCAACAAGATCGTGCTCTTGCCGGCGCCCGGCGCGCCGCCGATCAGCACGACGCTGCCGCTGACAATGCCGCCGCCCAACACCCGGTCAAATTCTGAAATCCGCGTGGAAATACGTTCGGCTTGCGAAAGATTGATGTCGGACAACAACCGGACTTCCGACCGGCTGCCGGCATAACCGGCAGTGCGGCTATGGCGATCGGATGCCGCGGAGCCGAGCCTGACTTCCTTAATGGTGTTCCAGGCCCCACAGCTCGTGCATTGCCCGGCCCAGCGCGGAAAATCCGCGCCGCATTGATCACAAACATACGCTGTTTTGGTTTTCTTACTCATACTGATTGGGGCGACACATCAAAATATATCGTCATCCTCGCTGATCAAGTTATTCAGTGACTGCATATCCTTCCTAAGCCGCTTTCTGGTTCCTAATTTTTCCTGCACTGCCGGTGGCAATTCCGTAAAGATGAAAACCTGCTTCTCGATTAGCAGGTCGACCAGATCCTCTATGACCCGCGCCATCTCATAGTCCGTCGAGGACAGCGTACGCTTGACCTGCTCCGACTCGGCCATGCGCCGTAAAAAACTCATCACTTCCGGGTCGGTAGCCGCCAGCCATTGCGAGTCGGCGGCAGGCGGGGAGTCATGTAATTCAATAATGATACCTGCGGCATTTCGGCTTACATAGGGCATCAATTTCTCCAGTAAATGTTGTTGTGCTATTCTACCTAAGTACTCTGCAAATACACTGCAATAATTTGGACCCTTAGTTACCCCTGAGCATATGGACACCGTCGAAGAAGCCCCGCAATCAACTGCTCTGCCCTCCACCACCTCCCACTCAATTCCGCCCAAATCTGATGATGCGCTGTTGCTGGCCTTATTATCAATTTGTAAGCTATTGCATACACCCTATTCAGCGGAGGCGCTAACGGCCGGATTGCCTTTGGTCGACAACAAATTAACCCCGGCCTTGTTCATCAGGGCGGCCGAACGCGCGGGGCTTGCCGCCGCCCTGGTCAAGCGCCCTCTCGATGAAATCTCGAATCTGGTTTTACCGGCTGTTTTGATTTTAAAGCATGAAAAAACCTGCGTCCTGATTAAAAAAGAACAGGAGCTTTTTACGGTTATTCTGCCTGAAACCGATAGCGGGGAAAAAACGGTTACATTGCAGGCTTTACAGGAAGAGTATACAGGCTCGGCATTTTTAACCCAGCTTAATCATCAATTCGATGACAGAACCTCCGGTTCCGTCACGCCCAAAGTCAGGCATTGGTTCTGGGATGTCATTTATAAATCCTGGCCCATTTACACCGAAGTCATCATCGCATCACTGCTGATCAACCTGTTCGCGCTGGCCTCTCCGCTTTTTATCATGAACGTTTACGACCGGGTGGTGCCTAATCATGCCGTGGAAACGCTGTGGGTCCTGGCTATCGGCGTGGTGATTGTGTTTACCTTTGATTTTGTCATGAAGGCGTTGCGCGGCTATTTTATTGATGCGGCGGGCAAACGCTCGGATATCATTCTGTCCGCGACTGTTTTCGAAAAAGTCATGGGCATCCGCATGGAGGCAAAGCCGGTGTCCGTAGGCGCTTTCGCCAACAACCTGCAGGAATTCGAATCCTTCCGGGATTTTCTGACGTCCGCGACCTTAGCGACGCTGATCGACCTGCCTTTTCTGTTTATTTTTCTGGCGATTATCGCCATGATAGGCGGCGAATTGGCGCTGATCCCTTTATCCTTGCTGCCATTGGCGATTATCGGCGGTATTGCGGCGCAAAAGCCCTTAAAACGCACCATCGCGGAGCTGTTCAAATACTCGGCGCAAAAAGGCGCCATTCTGATCGAGTCGTTGAGCAATCTTGAAATCCTCAAGACGGTCAGCGCGGAGGGCCAGATGCAGCGGCAATGGGAGCAGAATATCGGCCAGATTGCGCGACTGGGCCTGAAATCCCGTTTTTATTCCTCGATCGCCGTCAACCTGACAGTGTTCCTGCAGCAGCTGGCTTCCGTTGCCGTCGTTATCCTGGGCGTCTATAAAATAGCCGAAGGCGAACTGACCACCGGCGGCCTGATCGCTTGCACGATTTTAACCGGCCGGGCATTGGCGCCCATTGCCCAGGTGGCCTCTTTGCTGACCCGCTATCACCAGGCGAAAGCATCTCTGGCGTCCATCAACCGCCTGATGGAACTGCCGGTGGAACGTGAATTCGGCAAAAAATTCCTGCATCGGCCGAAGTTTAAAGGGGCCATTGAATTCAAAAACGTCATGTTCAGTTATCCCGACCAGCCGACCCGGGCCCTGGAAAAAGTCTCCTTCAAAATCAAGGCCGGAGAGCGCGTCGCCTTTATCGGCCGGATCGGCTCGGGCAAAAGCACTATTGAAAAACTTATCATGGGCTTGTATGAGCCGCAGGAAGGTTCCATTCTGATCGATGACACCGATATCCGCCAGATCGATCCGTCGGAGCTGCGCCGCCAGTTCGGTTATGTGCCTCAGGACATATCGCTGATGTTCGGCAGCGTAAAAGACAACATCACCTTGGGTTCGCGCTTCGCCGAGGACTCCGCCATTCTGAACGCCGCCGAAATCGCCGGCGTCACGCAATTCGTCAACAAGCATCCGGCCGGCTTTGATATGCCCGTGGGCGAGCGCGGCGCCTCGCTATCGGGAGGGCAGCGCCAAAGCGTCGCCATTGCCCGGGCCCTGCTGCTCGCGCCGCCGGCCTATATTATGGATGAACCGACCAACTCGATGGACAACAGCACCGAAGAAGCCTTCAAGCAGCGCTTCGCCAGCCACATCGGCACGCGCACCTTGATTCTGGTCACGCACAGGGCCTCGCTGCTGTCGCTGGTGGACCGGCTTATCGTGATGGACGGCGCGCATATTGTCGCCGACGGCCCTAAAGCCTATGTCCTGGACGCGCTAAAACAAGGGCAAATCAAGGTATCGATGTAGCTATCCGGTCAAGTCCGGCAAAACCGTCGGCTACACAACAGCGCAAGCGCCACGAACAAAGCAGCGATCCATAATAATGATAAAAAAATTATCCGAACTGATCTCAAAGCAACATCAATTATCGGAAGATAAGGATTTTCTTACCGACGTGAATGAAGCGAACCTGTACGGCGCCTCAATTCACAGTCATCTTATTTTATGGCTGACCTTTCTGTTCGTCGTGACCGCCTTGATATGGGCCAACTATGCCGCATTGGATGAAGTCACCCGCGGCGCCGGAAAAATCATCCCGTCCAGCCATATCCAGATCGTGCAAAATCTGGAAGGCGGCATACTTTCGGAGATCCTGGTCAAGGAAGGCGATCTGGTTGAAAAAGGCCAGGCGCTGTTGCAACTGGACGAAGTGCGCTTTGCCTCCTCATTCAATGAAACCAAGCTGAAGTATTATGAACTTTTAGCCAATGCCGCCCGCTTGACTGCTGAAACGACAGGGCAGTCGTTGAAAATGCCGCAGGAAGTCATCGACAATTACCCGAGTTTCGCCGAACACACCCGCCAACTCTATGACGCCAGAAAATCCGAACTGGAGGCGAATATCCGGATATTGCAGCAACAAGTCGTGCAAAAGGAACAGGAACTGGTTGAACTTAAATCAAAGCAGAACCAGATCGCGCGCAGTTATCAGATGCTGAAGAAGGAAATGGACATGTCAGAACCGCTCGTTGCCCAGGGCGCGATGTCCGAAGTCGAACTGCTCCGACTGAAACGCAGCGCCAATGACTTGAATGGCGAACTAAGCTCCGCTCGACTGGCCATACCGCGACTGCAAGCGTCTCTGGCTGAAACCAAAAACAAGCTCAGCGAACAAAAAATCCGCTTTCAAGCCGACGCGATGAAGCAACTTAACGAAACCAAATCGGAACTGGACAGAACGTCCGAGTCGGTGCTGGCGCTGAAGGACCGGGTGACCCGGACCCGCATCCTCTCCCCGTTAAAAGGCACGGTCAAACAACTGAAAGTCACGACCATCGGCGGCGTTATCCAGCCCGGGATGGACCTGGTGGAAATTGTCCCTGTGGACGATCAATTGCTGGTGGAAGCGGAAATCAGGCCGGCCGACATTGCCTTTCTGCGCCCGGGCCAGGATGCCATGGTCAAATTAAGCGCTTATGACTTTTCCATTTACGGCGGCCTGGACGCAAAACTTGAACATATCAGTGCCGATACTATTATTAATGAGCAAGATAAAAAAAGTTATTACCAGATCCGTCTGAGAACGACTAAAAACCACCTCGAAAAAAATGGCGAAACGCTCAACATTATTGCCGGCATGAATGCCGACGTCGATATTTTAACCGGCAAGAAAACCGTTTTGGACTATTTACTCAAACCCATATTAAAAGCCAGGCAACGCGCACTTCGGGAACGCTGATAACTATTAGTCATACCCTGTTATCGACTATATACATAATATTAATAATAGGGATCAAGGATACATTTAAGTGGCGAATATATTAATTCTATCAATTAATCCTATTTTAGCGGATCAATGGAAAACAATACTTTCAGAGGAACATAAGATTAATATAGTCGATACTATTAACCATGCTATCGGCCATATCCCGATGAATCCGACCGATATTCTCATTATCGACGCCGATGCAGCAGGTTTTGATACCGATACTACGGCGCTTGCGCAAATTCTGAATACAGCCTTAAAAGCGCTGATTATCGGCCGCGACTGGCCTGAAGACCAACAAATACATGCCTTGATCTCAGGTTTTTCAGGCTATTGCGAGTATGATGCGGCTGCCGATCAGCTGCTAAAAGCGACGAACAGCCTGTTAAAAGGCGATATCTGGATCCAACGGCATTTAGTTCCCAAAGTCATCGGACACTTGATCGACCTGACTAATGCCCAAACCATTCAACCCGAAAAAACAACACCCGCCCATAATAACTTGCAAACGCTGACGCACCGGGAACTGGATGTTGCCAAAATGATACGCGCCGGAGAAAGCAATAAAACGATTGCTTCTTTACTCAATATTTCAGAACGTACCGTGAAAGCCCATTTAACTTCCATATTTCAAAAACTTGAAGTTCAGGACCGACTGCACCTTGCCGTATTACTGAAAGAAATAATCCAATAATATAAATAATAAAAAATAATAACTATATAACGAGACAAAATATTTTAATCAGGAGTAAATATGAAGTTTAAATCAGGCATAACCGGATTGATTGCCGGCATCGCATTGTCATCACCGGTTGCGGCACAGTCGCTCCAGGAAGCCGTACAACAAACCATCAACGAAAATCCGGAAATTCAGTCCGCCAAGGATGAGCGACTGGCCGTGGAACAGGAAATCGATCAGGCCAAAGCCAGCTATTTCCCTACCGTGGACCTGGCCGCCGGTTATGGATTCGAACAGTCCAACAACCCGTCCACGCGCGCCCGCATATCCGGGACGCCTTTATTCAGATCAAACCAGCAACAAGGCACGGTTCAGTACGGCCGTGAAGAAGCCTCCCTGCAGATACGGCAAATGCTTTTTGACGGATTGGCCACTCCCAACGAAGTGGCAAGACAGGAAGCCAGAACCAACGCCAAGGCCTACAATGTCTTCGGCCGATCGGAAATCACCGCCCTCAAGGCGGTTGAAGCTTATCTGAATGTGTTGCGCCGGGAAGAGTTGCTGAAACTCGCCCAGGAGAATCTGGTCGTCCATGCCAGAACCAATGACCAGATCACCTTGCGCAGCGAGCAAGGCATCGGCAAAAGAGCGGATATCGAACAGTCCACCGGCCGTTTATCGTTGGCGGAAACCAATGTACGCGCCGAGGAAGGCAACCTGAAGGATGCCAAAACAGCCTTTTTGCGCGTCGTGGGCGCATTGCCCGGACAACTTGAGACGCCGGCAGACCCGAACACCCTGCTGCCGGCAAGCATTGACGAGGCCATTGAGAAGGCCGTGGAAAATCATCCCATCTTAAAGTCGGCCAATGCCGATATCGAATCAGCCGTCTCCCAACATGAGACGGCTAGGGCCGCTTATATGCCACGTGTTGATTTCGAGGGCGGCGGCTCCTACAACAACAATCTGGACGGCATTCCCGGTAAGAACGAGGACTTGACCGCCATGTTGCGCCTTAGATACAACCTGTTCAATGGCGGCAAGGATTTGGCCAGGCGCAAGGAAACCGCGCACTTGATCGCTCAATCAAAGGATATCAGGGATAACACCTATCGGCAGGTGGTTGAAAGCATGCGGTTATCCTGGGTTGCCCATCAGACGGTCAAGGACCAGCTGACGTTCTTTAAAAACCATAGGGACTCAAGCATCAAGGCGCTTGAAGCATATCAGCTGCAATTCAATATCGGTCAACGCACATTGCTGGATTTACTGGATTCCGCCAATGAGATGTTTATCGCCAAAAGCGCTTATACCAATGCCTTATATGACGAATTATTTGCCGCCTATCGCATTTTGGCCAGCATGGGCGGCCTGAATCAATCCTTAGGCGTGACACTGCCGCCAGAGACCATTCCCCTGGAAAAATAAGCCTCAAAGGCGCTGTGAGCGCCTTTTAACTTTGCCGACGCCGGGATACAGCCCCGCCGCCGGTTAAGTTATCTCCGGCAAGCTGTTAAATTACAGCCCCATCATCAGATGACTGCCGTGTTTTTTCAGCCAATGCCGATGTTGCTGGTAGCCGGGCAAATGCTCGGCCACCAGGGCCCAAAAATGCCTGGAATGATTTTTTTCCTGAATATGGCAAAGCTCATGAACGACCACATATTCCAGCACTTCGGGCGGCGCCATGATCAACAGCCAATTGATATTGATGTCATTATGGATGCCGCAACTGCCCCAGCGGCTTTTTTGAGTCTTGATCCTGATTGAGCGAGGAAACAGCTGCCGTCTGCCGGCATGTTCACTGACCAGCCGCTGCACATGCAATTTTGATGTCGCCATCATCCAGCGGATCAGGGCCTTCCTGATGTCATCGCCATGCTCTTTGACAAGTAATGCCTCAGGAACATGCGCGATAAACGCATCTGAAAACTCTATTTTGACCTTTTTTAAGGCCGACGGCCTGACCGCCAATGGATACTGTTTCCCCTGAAACGGGATATCGACGCCATGCTTATAATCAGATGGAGCCCGGCGACTGTACAGGGCACTTTTAACCTCCATGTTTGCCAGAGTCTGCACAATCCACTGCCGCTTTTCCTGAACAAATTGCTCGATGCGCAGAGGCGAAGCTTTTACCGGCGCGACGACTTCAACCTTGCCGGGCGTTACAACGATGCGTACACGGGTCGCGCGCTGGCTGTGACGGATATGATAAGAAAATGGCGGATTAGACACTAGCAGCTCCCTAAATTACAGCGGGTTATTCATCATTCTTTGTTTAAGCCTGGTCCACAAATCCAATCGGTCCGAGCCGCCCACGCGCTGGCCGGCGCCCCTGGCTTTGGCCAGCCATAAGCCGGCTCCGTTAAAACTGTAGACAGGCAATAAATCGGTTCTTTTGGTCGCCGGCTCGATGGTCGGCACCAAATTATCCAGCACCACCGGCACGGCCCTTGGGGTAGCAAAATACGTCAGCACCATGTGTGCCTGATTGAGTTTATAGGCTTTTACATAGGTAATACGCATTTTATCTTCATCGACGCCGAGTTCTTTCAGCGTGAAGTACTTGGCAATGGAATAATCCTCGCAATCGCCCGCGCCGGTCGCCAAAGCTTCGAGCGGTGTCGCCCAGTAATCCTCGACGCCCCAATGCAGGATATCATCGACAAACGCTATATTCTGATTAAAAAACTCGTTGACGCGTTGTAATTTCTCCTGATCCGGCAAGTCTTTCGCCGTCCGCACCAGCGTTTGCCACTGAATGATGCGCTGCCTTGCCGCCTCGCCATATTTGTTTTGTACCTGCCCTAGTAATTCGTCGCTAATTTCAAGCGTCGCTGCAACGGCGAACGCATATGACCAGCAAAGCAGCACTGCCGCTATTTTTTTCAATGGCGACCGCTTAAGCCCCGGCATCAGCGAAACCGCCGACACTCCGAATCGGGCCGGTTCACGGTCCGAAAAGCTGTAAACAGATCAATGCTCATAAATAACTCCCTGTGTTTCAATTATGGCGTGCTTGCCCGCCCGCGCCGCGACGGCCGACAGGCAAACTGCATATTAGTCAGATTTTCAATTGCGTACCTCGTCAAACAATAAACGCCGCCCTGTCATCACAAGCCCATATTGCGGCACGCGAAACACTCCGTCGTCTTCAAAACCGGCCTGTTATAGATGAACGATGCTGTCGGCGACGGGCACATATAATTTGCCGGCCTTATTTGGCTGTTTACCGCTGCCGCGGCTGGCACCGGCGATCCCCATTGATTTAATGGCGGCAAAATCTTCATCGGCATCAATATTTTCAGCCAATATACCGATGTCCAGCAATTGCCCCATCTCCTTCATGGCTTCGATAAAATCTCGTTTGCCCGGTTCGCGGCTGACGCCGTTGCCGAGATCTCTGGCCATGCGGATATAATCGGGTCTCAACGCCTTCGCCGTTTCCAGCGAGACGGATTGCGTATCGAACCGTTTCAGGATGACTTTGGCGCCATGCTCGTGGACAAACTTGATAAATTCCTTGAAAACCTTAACCTCTTTCGCGACCGCATAAGCGGAAATACTGAACACGAGCTGGGCCGAGACAGCCTGATGCCGGGCCAATTGCGCAGCCAGCCAGGCGCGGAAATCGCTGTTTTTTACCGTCCTGGTCGACACGTTTACCGCTATGGCATGCCGGATACGCCGCCCTTCAATATAAGCGAGGACTTTTTCAACAACGCCCTTATCCAGATCGACAATTTTCTCGAATTTCTCGGCGACAGAGACGAAAGTTCCGACAGGTATCGGCTGGCCATCAGCGGCCGATGCCCGAATAAACGCCTCGGTCATCAGTACTTGCCCGGTCAGGAAACTCTCTATCGGGTCGATGAATGAAACCGTATAGGCGTCATTATCGACGACATCGAAAACCAGCGACTTCCATTCCGCGATATCCTTGGCTTGATCGTCCCGCGTCCTGATAAAGTAGCTGTTGGCGCCGATCAACTTGGCTTGCTCAAACGCCTCATTGGCCGCCGCCAGCATGCCGGCGGTCGTGTCCAGGGGATTAAACGGCGCCACGCCGATATGGGCAATATCCGGTTGCCGGTATCGTGAGCCCAATTCGCTCAAGGACCGGCTCAATGCTTTTGCCATCTGTTCGACCTGTTGCGAATTGATATCCCTGGCCAGCAGGACAAATTCACCGCCAAAAAAATGATAGACTCCGGCGCCCCCTTCCGGCAATGTCGCCGCCAACTGTTTCAGACTGTTGGCGCAGTCCCGTAAAAAGCGATCGATGGCCTCGCTGTCCTTTTCCTTGGCCATCGCAGCCAGACCGTCCAGTTTTATCAGATAAATGAAAGCCTCGCCGTGCTCGGCCAATAAGCGCTTCATGTCCGTCTCGAAGCCGCATTTTTTGCTCAGGCCGGTGACATCGTCAAGTTGCAGTTTTTTACCCAATAATTCAAGCTTGGCATTCAGGTTTGTCACCACTTCGCCGATCTTTTTGGACATGGCGTTCATGGAACCGGCAACGGTCCTGACCTCGGTTGTCCGAGGCAACCGGTCCATGGTTTCATACTGCCCATCGGAAACCGCGAGCGCCAACTGACTGATTCTTTTTAACGGCAATAAAATAAACCGCAAGACGAGCATCAGTAAAACGCTGGACGCTATAAATGCCGCCATAGAATAATAGAATGCGCTTTGCGCCTGATGGTAAAGCTTAAGATAAGCATATCCCGGATTTACCGTGACCCGCAGGGTGCCGCCAATACTCCAGCCCGAGCTTATTTCGCTTTTCGCCGTGGCCGTCTCGATGGGCAGCATGGCGATAAACCAGCCCGGGACCTCTTCAAACACCTGATCATTAGTCAGGGTAACCAGTGGCCGGCCTTCCGCATTCACCAGTTTGAGCTCCTTGTAATACCCCATGTCGAAGATGGCGTTCATCATGGTTTCCATGACCGGATCGGTTTCATTGCTGATATATGGGCTCAGCGCCAGTCCTAGAGACGTGGCCGTATCCTGCGCATGCACTTCGGCTTCAATCTGCAGATAACTCCTCATGTTACCGACACTAATGACGAAATTGACGCTGAAAATCATCAAAAACAGCGCCGATATCAGTATGAATAGTTGTTTGGATAAAGTCATGTGCCTGGCCTTGGGTGCCCCCTACCTTGACCGTCAATCATACTGATTAATCATGTGAGTGGCCAGTTGTTGTAGCGCCTGACTTAAACTGTCCCTGAAATGGGCATCCATGGGCATTTCGTTCAAGGCCTTATTCATGCATAACATCCATTGATCCCTTTCGGCGGCGCCTATGGCAAAAGGAAAATGCCGCTGCCGCAGGCGCGGATGCCCATACTGCTGCATAAACAGATCGGGGCCGCCCAACCAGCCCGATAGAAACTTGAACAATTTATCGCGGGCTCCCGACAAGCTCTTTGCATGCATGGCTCTGATGCCTGCCGCTTCCGGCAGGGTATCCATGAAAAAATAAAAACGATCGACTAAACTTAATAGTGCGTTTTCACCACCGATAAGCTCATAGGGCGTTTTTTGCAGTGTATCTGTCATTATTCAACTCTGAAAATTACTATGCTTATAAACCAATATCTTACTCAATTTTTGTTACCGACATCGCGAAACTCTTGTAAGATTTGAAGGTCTTCCTGTATTGTTAACCTTTTATTTTAAGGAATCCAAGTAATATGAAATTAAATACCGCTGTTTCCCGACCGGAAGCCAGTATACTGGCGACCAATAAGATGCTGAAAAACACTTATTTGTTATTGTCGATGACATTGCTTTTCAGTGCATTGACAGCCGGGGCATCGATGTTGCTGAATTTGCCGCACCCTGGCATGATCATTACCTTAGTGGGCTATTTCGGCCTGTTGTTTCTGACGGAGAAATTCAGAAACAGCGGCCTGGGCCTGGTTTTTGTTTTTGCCTTAACCGGCTTCATGGGCTTAACGCTCGGCCCTATTTTGAACATGTATCTTCAAGCCTTCAGCAACGGCCATGAGTTGATCATGACCGCGCTAGGCGGCACGGGCGTCATCTTTCTGGGGCTCTCAGGCTATGCCTTAACCACACGCAAGGATTTCAGTTTTCTTGGCGGCTTCCTGATGGTCGGCATCCTGGTCGCGTTTCTGGCTGGCATCGGCGCGATGGTCTTCTCCATGCCCGGCTTGTCCCTGGCCGTATCGGCGATGTTTATCCTGCTGATGTCCGGCATGATTCTGTTCCAGACCAGCGCCATCATACACGGCGGCGAAACCAACTATATTTCAGCCACCGTATCGTTGTATGTCTCTATCTACAACCTGTTCCTGAGCTTATTGCAACTGCTGGGCGTATTCAGTGGCGACGATTAAAACGTTGCTTGCCGCATTTACCCCAAGCGCAACGAAAAGTCCGGCTTATTTAGCCGGACTTTTTATTTTCCTGTCGCTACTTGCCGGCTGCCAGAGCCCGAAAACACCCGATGAGGTAACGACGGCATTCTGGGAAGCGCTGATAGACGACCAGCTTGGCGCGGCCAAAGGCTATGCCACACCGGCCAGCCGTGACCTGGTCGAGAGAGAACCGTACCTTGAGGAAGCGTCGGTGCAAACCGGCCAAATAGTCATCAACGGCACTGACGCCTCGGTGGAAACCGTCATTACCACTTCGGCCACCGATGAAACCGACAAAACCCTGACCTTTAACACCGTCCTGGCAAAGGAAAATGATCAATGGCAAGTTGACTACCAGCAAACCCTGATCAATATTTCGAACCAGCCGTTCAGCGGCATTATCAGAAGTCTGAAGGCGCTTGGCGATATCTTCAACAAGCAGTTGGAACAGCAGCTCCCGTTGATTGAAAAGCAGCTCGAGTCTTTCGGCCAGGAACTGGAGCGGCAACTGGATGAGTTCGGACGCCAACTGGAAAGACCCGCTCAGCCCGACAAACAATCGCCTTACCCCGGCACGATATAAACCGGTTTCTGACGTAAGCGAAGGCACGGCTATGCCGTCCTCAGCGTAGTGGCCTTGTTTTATGCGGATAACGGACGTAGGAGCGATGGCGGCGATTGGCCGGAAACGGCCTTAAAAGGAAGGGATACCGGTGGTTATTGTCAGCCTGATCCTTAGTGTACCTGAGTCAATTGTCTGCGTGACATCAGATGTTAGGGATTGGGCCATAAATCATTTCCCTGTTTAAACATAGGATGCGCCGACGACAGGAGACGCATCGTTCGTGAGCGATGCGCTTCGCTATGCCGCCTGGAGCGCCTACTTTTGGTCAGCGCATCCTATGCAAGATGCTAATTTCAATAAGTTATTTTTAACCAAACCCTAATTTTCAGAACCATGCAGGCGAATCAGCAAAGCCGCCTCATCATGGCTCAATCCGTAATTTCTCATTAACTCATTGACACTGGCGCCGCTGCGCACTTCATGCAGAATCCCGCTATAGGGATGCGCGGACTGATCGTTTTGCTGATGCCGGTCGTTTTGTTGCCGCTCGGCAAGCTGTGTTAATAAGTCACTCAGCTGTTTGTCATTGCTCGTTACCCGGCTATCCACGGTCAAGGCGGCAGAGCATAATCCGGCGATATCCTGGGTATTGCCCTGCACCATATTCGCCAGCACCTGATAATCGCGTTTCAGCCTCAAATAGACCCGCGCCAGCCAGACAAGCGCGCCGATAATAAGGGCGATGGCGATGCCCATGGCTATGAGAAGATAGTCAATCATCATATGGAAATATCAATATGTCGGGCCGGTTCAATCACCTGATCTTCCCTAGTGGGCTTTTCCTTGGACGGCGGTTGCTTCGCCGGCCGATCTTTTTTTTTATCCTGATCCGTTTTTAACACGGGACAAGAAGGCGCTACAGGCCGAATTTCTGTCATTCCGATCTCCTATTAATCTGCACTCAGGGTTTACTAACAGCGGCGGCGGCCGACGGCGCCAGATTCAACCATTTAGCCCGCTCCGCGTCACTCGCGCCATAGCGGGCAAAAGCCTGCGACACTAATAGCAGCACAACCCGCCGGTTTTTAAAACGACCCTCTTCTATTCGATTATCGCCGATAGGATGAAATTCGCCATAACCGGTTGCCGATAATCGAGCCGGCTCTATGCCCGCTTTAATCAGTTCCTGCACGACACGGGTGGCTCGCGCCGATGACAGTTCCCAATTCGACGGAAAGGCCATGGTAGCAATGGGAATCGTATCCGTGTGACCTTCCACATTGATTGCATTGGGTAAGGGCTTAATGACTTCGGCAGTCTTTTTCAGCACCGATATCGCCTTTTTGGATAATTTTGCCTCGCCGCTTGAAAACAGTAACTCACTGTTCATTTCCAGTTCTATCCAGTAGTCGCTCCTTTTGACCGATACCAGGTTGTCGTCGATAAACACGCGCAGAACGTCTTCAAGCTGCCCGGAAACCTGCTGCAAACGCCGTCTTTCCTTGAGAATCTCCTCGCTCAACGCCTGTCTTTTATCCGTTTCGGCAGTCGCAACATGGTCCAATGGGATAGGCTGAATGACGGTAGGCGGCGTGCCTGTCTGGATCGGCTCGAGCACATTGCCCTGCAGCGCTCTATTCGAAAAAGCGTCGTCCAGTGATTCGGACAGGGTCTTGTACTTGCCCTCGTTGACCGAGGAGATGGAATACATCACCACGAAAAAGGCGAACAATAAGGTGACAAAGTCGGCATAGGACACTATCCATCGTTCATGATTATTGGCCTCCTCCGGCGGTTTTCGCCTACGCCGTGCCATAGCTAGGTTCTGTTCGCGTCATGCAGATAACCGCTCAGTTTCAACTCGATATTTCGTGGATTCTCGCCCTCGGCGATAGCGATAATGCCTTCTATGATCATTTCACGGGCCAGCGTGGCCGCCAGAACATGCAACTTCAACTTGTGGGCAACGGGCAGGAAAATCAAATTGGCGGTTGCCACGCCATAGATAGTCGCGACAAAAGCCGTGGCAATGCCGGCACCCAGCAGCGCCGGTTCCGCCAGATTTTCCATCACATGGATCAAACCCATGACCGCGCCGATAATGCCGATGGTCGGGGCATAGCCTCCCATCGCCTCGAATAACCTGGCTGCCTGCAAATCCCTGTTCTCACTGGTCGTCATCTCTACTTCCAGGGTATCCCGTATCACTTCCGGCTCATTGCCGTCGACCAGAAGCTGCAGGCCTTTTTGGGTGAAAAGGTCTTTTTCGGCCGACATCACATTTTCCAGCCCCAGCAAGCCTTCCTTGCGCGCCAGCGTGCTCCAGCCCACTATCTTGGCAATTTGCCCTTTCAGATTCTGTTTTTCCGGCCTGAATACCCATAACGACATTTTGACGCTTCTGATAAAAACCGCCGGCGGAAACTGCAGCAACGTCGCCCCGGTCGTGCCGCCCAGCACGATAATGAAAGCGGGCCCATTCAACAGTGAACCGATATGGCCGCCATCGAGCAAATTACCCAGCAACAGTGCGCCGATGCCTACCAGAATGCCAATGATGCTTAAAATATCCATAAGTCTCTATACTTGCCGGCCCACTATCGGCAGTGATCCGTCAACCAGTCGGCCAGCCGGGCGCGCAATCTCAGCACAGCCTGCGCGCTGATCTGGCTGACCCGCGATTCGCTGAGATTCAATACCTCGCCGATCTCGCGCAGGTTCAGCTCTTCATCGTAATACAACGATATAACCAGCCGCTCGCGCTCGGGCAGCCCCATGATGGCGCTGGCCAGGGCGCGCCGAAAGCCGTCGCGGCTTAAACCGGCCAAGGGCTCTTCCGCCGAATTCGTCGACTCTTCCAGGAAATGATCGCCGGCCAGGGCCAGCTCCTCGGTGCTGAACACGCGGCAACTGACCGAATCCTGAAGAATGTGGTTGTACTCATCGATAGCGATGCCCAGATATCCGGCTACCTCGCTGTCCCGAGCCTCGCGGCCGGTGCGGCTCTCAACGGCCTGTATGGCCTCGACCACCTGACGGGCTTTTTTGTGCACGGAGCGCGGCGTCCAGTCGGAGCGCCTGACTTCATCGAGCATGGCACCCCGAATACGGATGCCGGCATAGGTATCGAAGCTGGCGCCCTGCGTCGCGTCATAGCCTTTGATGGCTTCCAGCAAGCCGACCATGCCGGCCTGGATCAGGTCATCGATTTGAATCGAAGCCGGCAGTTTATTCAATAAATGATAGGCAATGCGCTTGACCAGGGGCACATGCTGCATGACACGCTCATCGGTGCCGCCCGACTGTACCGAAGCGTACATTGCCGCTCTGTTCACGCGACATCCTCTTGCAGACCATACTGGATCATGCGTTCAATAAAGAACTCAAGATAACCGCCGGCCTGGGATTTCAACGGCCAAGCGTCAACATTCGCCGCTATCGCCTTCACGGCGAGCGCCGCCTTACTGCGCGGGAATGCCTCGACGACCGGGCTTTGCTTCTGAACGGATTTACGCAAGTATTCATCGTATGGAATGGCGCCCGCAAACTGCAGCGTCACATCCAGATAACGGTCGGTTACTTTGCTCAGTTTCTGGAACAGCGACTGGCCTTGCTGAATGGTTTGAACCATGTTCGCGATGACATGAAAATGGGACAGGCCGTAATCCCTGTTCAGCAGCTTGATAAACGCGTAGGCATCGGTCAGCGATGTCGGCTCATCGCAAACCATAACGATAATTTCCTGGCAGGCGCGCGCAAAATTGACCACGCTGGCCGAGATACCGGCCGCCGTATCGACAATCAGCACGTCCAGATCCCGGTCGATTTCGCTGAACGCGCGGATCACGGACGCCTGCTCAATCGTGGACAGCTCGGACATTTTCTGGATGCCGGACGCGCCCGGGATAACCCGCAGTCCGGCCGGCCCATCGAGCATGATGTCGTCCAGGGTTTTCTCGCCTGCCAGCACATGGGACAGGTTGTACTGCGGGTACACGCCGAGCAGGATATCGACATTGGCCAGGCCCATATCCGCATCCAGCAAGGCGACCCGCCGTCCCATTCGGGACAGCGCGATGCCGAGATTGACCGACAGATTGGTTTTGCCTACGCCGCCCTTGCCGCTGGTGACGGCGATGACGCGCACGGGTTTCATGTATTTCATTTTCCTTATTCCGGCTGCTTGATCAGTTGGCTTATGCATAGCCTTGCGCCATCCATGCTTCGTGGTTGCTTCCATCAGTATAGTCATTTTCCGCGTTAAGCGCGGCCGCACAGTGCTCGATCAGCGACCGGGCATGCGGCCGGTGCATGTCTTCAGGCACTTGCTGGCCGTCGGCGATAAAAGCTATCGGCAGGTTCTGCTCTATGAGCGCGGAAATGGCGGAACCGACCGAAACGGCTTCATCAAGTTTAGTCAAAATACTGGCTTGCGGTTCGAAAACCTGAAAAGCGTTGATGATTTCATTCATGGCCCGGTATTCGGTTGCCGCCGACATGACCAGATACGATTTAATCGGCAGGCCGCTTTGCTGCAGCGTACTGATTTGCTCGACCAGCTTCATGCCGCGCTGGCTCATGCCGGCCGTATCGATCAGAATCAGGCGTTTGTCGGCAAAGCCGTTGATCAAATGGCGCAGGTCCTCGGCGCTGGAAGCTACGCGCACTGGCACCCCAAGGATGCGGCCATAGGTATTGATCTGTTCGTGGGCGCCGATACGGTAGTTATCGGTCGTGATCAAGGCGACCTGTCTGGCGCCATGCCTTAAAATAAACTTGGCGGCCAGTTTGGCGATGGTCGTGGTTTTGCCGACGCCGGTAGGGCCGACTAAGGCGACGATGCCGCCGGATTCGAGCAGGTCGTCCTCGGCTATCGGCAGTATATCGGCCAGCATGGCCTGTGCTTGCTCAAAAGCCTGTTCGGCATCGCTATGGCTGGACAGCTGGTTAGCCAGCCTGGCGCCCAGCTTTTTGGAAATGCCCATACCGTTCAGCCGTTGCAGCAAATCGGCTTTGACGGTATTAATTGGCGCGTTTTGCGGCCGGCTGATTTCGGCCAGCCGGCTGTCCAGCGCGGTTCTCAGGTATTTCAACTCCTTGTTCATCTCCATGAGCAGCTGATCGGACAGACTGCCCGGCTTTCCGGCGGCCTTAACCGCCGGGGCCGGCGAGGCTGGCGCTTCCCTGACTGCCGGCTTGGCGGCTTTCGGCGCGGGACTGGCTGGATTGCCGCGCAGCTGCGCTTTTTCCGCATAGCCGACATACTGGTCAACCGGGCGGTGCACAGGCCGATCGGGCGTGAATCCGTCCCCACCCGGTTTTCTCGGGCTGGTTAAAATATGCAGGCGTTTTTTTTCGGCTTCGAAATCAGGGAGGTCAGCGGTTTTGCTCTCGCGGACGGCAACTGCCGGCGCCGGTGGTTCATTCGCCTGTTTTTGCAGTTTGTTGTGGATCAACTGTTCGTCAAAATCGCGCGCGGCAATGATCTCGACGCCGCCGTCCACCGACCGGTTTGACATGATGACCGCATCCGCGCCCAACTCTTCCTTAACCATGCGCATGGCCTGGCGTATATCTGCTGCAAAAAAGCGTTTAATTTTCATTGTGCCCTCATCTGTTATGCGCGTCGCCCGACAGTGGATACGACCTTGATCTGACGATCGGCCGGTATTTCACTGTATGCCAGGACATGTAAGCCGGAAATCGAATGACGGACGAAGCGGGCCAGCCAGGGACGGATATAGGAGGACACCAACAACACGGCGGTCTGGCCTTCCATTTCCATTTTTTGCACACTGTCTTGCAACGATTGATGCATTTGTTCTGCTAACCCGGGTTCAATGCCGACGCCGCTTTCGCTTGCCGTTTGCAGAGACTTATGCAACAACTGTTCCAACTCGTGATCCAGCGTGATAACCGGCAGTTCATTCCGCGCGCCGCCGATTTCATGCACGATCAAGCGTCCCAGCGATGTGCGCACCGCGGACGTCAAGATGTCGGGATCTTGACTCTTGCCCCCGTATTCCGCCAAAGTTTCGGCGATGCTGCGCATATCGCGGATGGGAATGCGTTCCTGCAGCAGATTTTGCAGCACCTTAACCACGACGCCCAACGGCAGGGTCTTCGGCACCAAGTCTTCAACCAGCCTGGGCGCCGACTTGGCCAGGTTTTCAAGGATTTTCTGCGCTTCTTCATAACCGAATAATTCGTGCGCGTGCATCTGCAGAAGATGGCTCAGGTGCGTCGCCATCACCGTGCCCGGATCGACCACGGTATAACCCAGGGTCTGGGCATGGTCTTTCTGCTTCGGTTCAATCCAGACCGCATCCAGGCCGAAAGCGGGATCCTGGCAGACCTTGCCCGGCAAAGCGCCGAACACGCGCCCGGGATTAATCGCCATTTCCATTTCCGGCAGGATATCGGCTTCGCCGACCGTCACGCCCATCAATGAGATCTTGTAACCGGTAGGGCTCAAATCGAGGTTGTCGCGGATATGCACGGACGGAATCAAAAAACCCAGTTCCTGGGACAGTTTTTTGCGCACGCCCTTGATGCGCGTCATCAATTGCCCGCCCTGATTCTTGTCGACCAGCGGGATCAGCCGGTAGCCGACTTCCAGGCCGATGACGTCGACCGGCATGACATCGTCCCAGCCCAGCTCTTTCATCTCGGGCGCCGCTTGCGGCATGACCATCGAGCGCTCAATCTCAACCTGTTCGGCAAGCTTATGGCGCTTGTCGATCCAGTAGGCGGAACCGGCCAGCCCCGAGGCCAACAGGATAAAGACCAGATTCGGCATGCCCGGAATAATGCCCAGCAGTCCGATCACGGCCGCGGTAATGATCAGCGCTTTCGGATTCTCAAACAGCTGCGTGCTGACCTGCTGGCCAATATTCTCGCCGCTGCTGCCGACCTTGGTCACGACCAGTGCCGATGCCGTCGACAGCAGCAAGGACGGAATCTGCGCGACCAGGCCGTCGCCGATGGTCAGCAGCACATAGATTTCGCCGGCCTGGGCGAAGCTCAGGCCATGCTGGCTGACGCCGATCACCAATCCGCCGATGATGTTGACGAACAAAATAATGATGCCGGCGATCGCATCGCCCCGGACAAACTTGCTGGCGCCGTCCATGGAACCGTAGAAATCGGCCTCGGTCGCGACTTCCGCACGGCGCGCACGCGCCTCATCCTGGCTGATCAGACCGGCATTCAAATCCGCATCGATCGCCATCTGCTTGCCGGGCATGGCGTCCAGCGTAAAGCGGGCGCCCACTTCGGCGACCCGGCCGGCGCCCTTGGTGACGACCATGAAGTTGATCACGACCAGAATGGCGAAAACCACGAGGCCGACCGCGAAATTGCCGCCGATCACGAACGCGCCGAAGGCCTCGATCACCTTACCGGCGGCATCGCCGCCGTTATGGCCCTGCAGCAGCACAATACGGGTCGAGGCCACATTCAGCGCCAGACGCAACAGCGTCGCCATCAGGATAACGGTCGGAAACGAAGCAAAATCCAGGGGTTTGAGCGTATAGACGACCACCAGCAGGATGATCAGCGAAAACGCGATGTTGAAGGTGAACAGCAGATCCAGTAAAAAAGCCGGCAACGGCAGCATGACCATCGCCAGAATCATGACAATCACCAGCGGCGCGCCCAACTCCGCCTTGCCCAGCATCGCTAATGCCGCCTTTAGTCTGCTCAGATCCATACGTTATCTACCCTTGTTTGAATTCATCAGGCACTTTAATATCCCCCGGCGGCAAGGGCTCATCCCAATGGTTCTGCCGGGCGGTTTTCAATTGGTAAACATAGGCCAATACCTGCGCCACCGCCAGGTACAGGCCCTGCGGTATTTCCTTGTCCAGATCGGTCGAATAATACAAGGCCCGCGCCAACGGCGGCGACGCCACCAGCGGCACGTCGGCGCCTATCGCCAGATTGCGGATTTGCGCCGCGATCAGATCGACGCCTTTGGCGACCAGTCTCGGCGCCCCGTTGGCATGCTGGTCGTATTTCAGGGCCACTGCGTAATGGCTGGGATTGGTCACGATCACATCGGCTTTCGGCACTTCCGTCATCATCCGGTTTTGCGCCATTTCCATCTGCATCCTGCGCATGCGCCCTTTTACTTCGGGGCTGCCTTCCGATTCCTTCATCTCATCCTTGATTTCCTGCAGGGTCATTTTCAGTTTTTTATTGTGATCCCACAGCTGATAAGGCACATCGATCATTACGATCAGTATCAATGAAGCGCTCAACAGCAAAAAGCACAGGCCGATAATACGGAGGGCATGCGACACCGACTGCGCCATGGGCTCGACGCTGAGGCCGACCAGTTCCTTCAGGAAAAACCGGAACAGCACGACCGCCACCATAAAGACCAGTAAAAACTTCAGCAGCGCCTTCAGCATCTCGACCAGGCCGCGCACGGCAAACAGGCGCGCCAGGCCTTTAATGGGGTCCAGCTTCTCCAGCTTGGGCGCAAGCGCCTCCCAGCTGAACACCCAGCCGCCCAGCGCCAGCGGGGCGATAATGGCGGCCGCGACCATGGCCGCGGCAAAAGGCGCGATCAGCAGGACGCCGTCGATCATGGTTTGCTTGAAGTAGAGGGCGGGACTGGCGGGATCGAAAATCACCGCGCGCTTCAATTGAAACTGAGCCTTCATCATATCGATCAGGCCATTGCCCATATGCTCGCCCCAGGTCAGCAGCAGCACGGCACTGGTCATCAGCATGACGAAGGTATTGAGCTCCCTGGAGCGGGCGATCTGGCCTTTTTTGCGCGCGTCGGCCAGGCGCTTACCGGTGGGTTGTTCGGTTTTTTCCTGATCGGAATCTTCTGCCATACGCTATAGCCGCAACAAGTGCCCGATCAGTTCATAGGCATCGGTCAACAGGCCCGAAAACTGATCCAGCACATCGGGCAATGTCACCCAGATCAATAAAATGCCCAGCATCAACGTGATGGGAAAGCCTACCGAAAAAATATTGAGCTGAGGCGCCGCGCGGGCGGCCACGCCGAAACAGACATTGACCAGCAGCAGGCTGGCGATCATGGGCATCGCCAGCAGCAAGCCGCCGGCAAACAGCCGGCTGCTCCAGGCGATGACGGTCCAGATATCGGCTGTTGCCAGCCCGGCCATGCCGATCGGCAAGGTCGTGAAACTGTCCAGCAGCATCCTGATCAGCAGCAGATGGCCATCCAGACCGACAAAAATCAGCGTGCCGGTGATGACATAAAACTGCGCGACCACCGGCACCTGCTCGCCGTTCTGCGGATCGACCATGGCCGCGAAACCCAGCCCCATGCTGTAAGCGACACCTTGTCCGGCAAAAACCAGAGCCGCAAACACCAGCTGCACAATAAAACCGCTGACCAGGCCGATCGCCAGTTGCTGAACGGCCACCAGACCGCCGGCATAACTGAACGGCTCGACAGCCGGCAGCGCCGGCAGCAATGGCATGACCGCCAGCGTCAGCGCGACCGAGAGGATCAGCCTGACCCGGGCCGGGACGGCGCGGATGCTGAACACGGGCAGGACCACGAACATTGCGCTGATGCGCATCAGCGGCCAGATGAATGACCCGACCAGTCCCAGAATTTCTGCTTCGGTAAAATTCACTGGCTTATCCGATCAAATACGGAATATCCCTGAGCAATTCCTGAAAGTAGTCGACAAACATTTGCAGCATGGCCGGCCCCATCAGCATCAATACCACGCCGATAACGATCAGTTTGGGCACAAAGGTCAGCGTGGTTTCATTGATTTGAGTCGCCGCCTGAAACATGGCGATGACCAATCCGATGGCCAGGGATGGCAACAGCACCGGCGCCGCCAGTTTGACCGCGACCACCATCGCCGCCTGCCCTATGTTGTAAACGGTTTCCGGGGTCATGGCGCGTCCCTGTCAGCTGACATAAAAACTCGCCGCCAGCATTTCCATGATCAGCGACCAGCCGTCGGCCAGCACGAACAGCATGATTTTAAACGGCAGCGACACGATCATCGGCGACAGCATCATCATGCCCATGGACATCAGCACGCTGGCCACCACCAGATCGATAATCAGAAACGGCAGAAAAATCAGGTAGCCGATCTGGAACGCCGTTTTCAGCTCGCTGGTCACATAAGCCGGCAACAGCAGCGAAAACGGCACATCGTCAGCCGATGCCAGTTCCGCCCGGCCGGAAATCCTGACGAACAATTCCAGATCGGATTCGCGGGTCTGCTTCAGCATAAACCGCCTGAACGGCTCCGATGCCTTGACGATCGCCGAGTTAAAGTCGATTTTCTCTTCCATATAAGGCTGCACGGCTTCCGTGTTGACCTGATCGATGACCGGCATCATGATGAAAATGGTCAGAAACAGCGACAGGCCCAGCAACACCTGGTTGCTCGGCGCCTGCCCTGTTCCCAGCGCCTGCCTCAGCAAGCTTAAAACGATCATGATGCGGGTAAAGGAGGTCATCGTCAGCAGCAAGGCGGGCAGCAGCGTCAACAGCGTCATGACCGCCAGAATCTGAATCGTGACGCTGTAGGTCTGGCCGCCCTGCGGATTGGTCGTGACCGTCAGCGCATCGATGCCCGGCGCCGCAAAGGCCGGCATCTGGGACAGCAGCAAAACCAGCAGTAAAATACCCCTACGCATCCGGCTGCCCTTTCATCGCTTGCTTCAGTTTCCGCGCAAATCCCGTTTCCATTAGCGAGTCGTTCTCGCTGCCGAGGCAATCATCGCCTTCCAGCACATGCAGGGTTTGTATGCGGCCCGGCGTCACGCCCAGAACCAGCTGTTTGTTACCGACCTGGAGCAAAACGACTTTTTCCCGCATGCCCAGCGACAGCCCGCCCAGGACCCGCATTTTCGAGGACCCGCTAACACTGAGACCCGCCAGCTTGCGCATCGCCCAGGCGCAGAGAAAAAAAACGCCCAGCACGATCAGCAGCCCGAGACTCCAATTGGCGATATCCCCCGAAGCCACCGTTCTGGCCGCCTGCGGGGCATCTGCCGCCAGCGCCGGATTGCCCCAGAACAACAGCCCGCAGAGCGTGATTTTCAGACGCATCAGGCGAGTCTTTTCACGCGTTCCGACGGACTGATCACATCGGTTAAACGGATGCCGAATTTGTCGTTGACCACGACCACTTCGCCATGCGCTATCAACATGCCGTTCACCAGCACATCCAGCGGTTCGCCGGCAAAACGGTCCAGTTCAACGACCGACCCCTGATTCAGCTGCAGCAGGTTTCTGATATTGATATGCGTGCGGCCGATTTCCATGGAAATGGTCACGGGCACTTCCAAAATCACATCGAGATTGATCTCATCGGCTGGGGTTGCCGACGGCTTTTTATCGTCCTGGTTGTCGAATGCCTCGAATTCAGCGGCTGCAAATGCATCAGCCACTTCCTGGTCGGAAAGTCCCATTGATTCTTCGCTCATATTTTTTCCCGCTTGTCGCGTTATAACCCGGCCCTGAAGCCCTCAAATCGAGTCAGGGGTTAATTTGTTGATAATCTGCACCGCGTAATTGCCGTCCGATACGCCGACCTTGCCCTCAAAAATAGGCACGCCCTCTACCTTAAGCTGTACCGTTTCCGGCATGTCGATCGGTATGACGTCGCCTTTTTTAAAGCGCATGACGTCCCTGAGGCTCATCTGTTTTTCCACCAGCAGACTGTCGACGCTCACTTCCACGCGCATGATCTCATTGCGCAGGGCTACCTGCCAGCGGCCGTCCACTTCGGTCCTGTCGCTGCTGACGGCATCGAGCAATTCCCGGATCGGCTCAAGCATCGAATACGGGATGACAATATTGATATTGCCGCCGCCGCCCTCCAGTTCGACATGAATCGTGGAGATCACCACAATTTCCGAAGGGCTGACAATATTGGCGAATTGCGGATTGATTTCGGAACTCATGTATTCGAAATTGAGATCCATGACCGGCTTCCAGGCTTCCTGGAGGTCCTTGAAGATCATGTCGAGGATGATCTGGATAACCCGGGTCTCGGTCGGCGTGAATTCGCGGCCCTCGATCTTGTTGTAAAACAGTCCCCCGCCGCCGAAAAAGTTGTCTACGGCGGTAAAAATCAGGCGCGGCTCCATGACGATCAAGACCCGTCCGCGCAGCGGGGAAAACCGCACGATATTCAGGTTGGTCGGCACGAACAGGCTTTGTATGTATTCGGAAAACTTTTGAATCTGCAGCGCGGGTGTGGAGATTTCCGCCGAACGGCGCAGAAAATTGAAGATCGACACACGGAAATACCGGCCGAACCGTTCATTGACCATTTCCAGGGTCGGCATGCGTCCGCGGACAATCCGTTCCTGGCTGGTAAAGTCATACGGCTTATGATCTTCCGGAATGTCGTCCGGAAAAGACTCATCCGTATCCGGTTCAGTCGCGATAGCGATATCGCCCTCATCCATGCCATGCAGCAGGGCATCTATTTCTTCCTGTGACAGTAAATCGGCCGTAGACATATTATTGCATGACGAAAGAGGTAAAAAAGACTTCCTTGAGCCGGCTCTGTCCCGCCATTTTCTTTAACACGGCATCGGTCTCATTCAGCATCACGGCGCGCAACTGTTCTTTTCCGTCGCGGGTCTTTAGCTCATCGACATTTTGAGCGCTGATCAGCATCAGCAGGTTATTCCGCAGCATCGGCTCGTGCTTTTTCAGCGCCGCGACGGTTTCCTCGCCTTCCACCAGAAATGACACTGAAATTTGTATCAGCCGCGCTGAAGCGCTTTTAGGGAAATCGACTATAAAGGGCTTTTCCATATCGAAGTACCGTTTATCCTCGACGACCACCTGCTCGGTTTTTTCAGCCTCGGCCATGCTTCCTTGCAAAAAAAAGAAAGTCGCCGCCGAACCGCCCGCCAATGAAATCAATACAGCGGCAATAATGAGGATCAGTTTTGTGGAGGAACCCTTTGCTCCGCTGTTTTTTTGTTCAATTTGAGCCATGTTTAAAACCTTTCATTTTAAATCCATTAAAAGCAATTTATAGACCACAATAAAATAACAACAATAAAACAAACGCTTATGAATTTTCATTGATCATTGGAAATATCACCGTCAGGCATTGGTCATTATAGAGGATCGGCGTTGAAAAACCCGGTTGAATAGAAAAAATAATCAACTAAAAGAATAATATACAGAGAACCGTAAAAGCTGATAATTAACTAACAAAAAGACAGGATTAATGGCCTGGACGCTGCAGTGAATAATTGCGACTTCAAACCATCAGGAATTTAAGCGATGATAGCGTCATAAAACCGTCATTATCGTTATTTCATTACCAGGCAATTATGACCCTACCCACAAAACACGCGACAGATTATATTCAGGCCATGCTGGACAAAACCTACAATAACCGTCCGCTCAGCCTGACAATTTTTAAAAAGCTGTTTGAAGAACTTCCGGAGCAGATCAGCGCCATCAATAAGGCGCTGAATAGCCGGGAGTACACGCTTGCCCGGCAAATCACCCATAAATTGCATGGCTCGGCAAGTTTCTGCGGCTTGACTGATATGCAGGAGGCGGCTCATGCCTTGGAGAGCTGCCTGTTAAATCAAGACTTCGAGGCCACCGATCGGCATTTTTTGACACTGCATCAACGCGTCTTGAGCTTTATCAGTCACCAAGCCGCTATCCTTGCTGATCTTGACGATAATTCAGAGCAATAGAAAGCCTTTACCGCTGTTTTTGGTAAAGCCACTTGGCTGCGTTTTCGACATTCGCTACATCCCTGTGGCTTAGCGGGTAGACTGGGTTGGAGCTTTGCGGAAACCCGGCATAAGGGGCTAGAGAGGACACAGACGACCGCATGGACAGAACTTGCTCCCGGGGTTGTCTGTATCCTCTGTGGTTTTATGAAATACCCGGGCTAGCTGTCAGCCTTCCAGACCTTTTGACAGGTCGTTTTTGATGTCCTCGAGATTCTCAAGACCTACTGAAATCCGCACCAGCCCATCCTTGATACCGGCGGCGGCGCGGACTTCCGGCGCCAGCCGGCCATGCGTCGTCGTGGCCGGATGCGTTATAGTGGTCTTAACGTCGCCCAGGTTGGCGGTAATGGACAGCATTTCGGTGGCGTCGATCAATTTCCAGGCCTGCTCCTTGCCGCCGCTCAGTTCAAAACTGACCACGGCCCCGAAGTGCGTTTGCTGACGCCTGGCCAATTCATGCTGGGCATGGGATGCCAGGCCGGGATAATGGACTTTGGCGACGCCCGGCTGCCGCTCCAGCCATTTGGCCAGCTCGAACGCGTTGTCGCAATGCGCTTTCATTCTGACCGCCAGCGTTTCCAGCCCCGATAAAAAGACCCAGGCATTGAACGGGCTCATGGTCGAGCCGCCCGTGCGCAGATACGGATAGATATGCTTCTCGATCAGTTCCTCGCTGGCCACGACGGCACCGCCGACACAACGCCCCTGCCCGTCTATGTATTTGGTGGCCGAGTGCACGACGATATCGGCGCCCAGCGCCAGTGGCTTTTGCAGCACCGGCGTGCAAAAAACATTGTCGACCACCAGCAAGCTGCCGTGGTTATGCGCGATTGCGGCAATGCGTTCGATATCGGCGATTTCAATCAGCGGGTTGGAAGGCGTTTCCAGAAACAGAAAGCGCGTATTCGGCTTGATGGCTGATTCCCAGGCCGCAAGATCGGTCAGGTCAACGAAGTCCGTCTCAACACCGAACTTGCCGAAATAATTCTGGAACATCAGCACGGTATTGCCGAAGACGCTGCGCGAACAGACGACATGATCGCCGGCTTTCAGCAGACCCATGCCGACCGCCATGATGGCCGCCATGCCCGACGAAAAAGCCAGGCAACGTTCGCCTTTCTCCATCAGCGCCAGCCTTTCCTGAAAGGCATTGACGGTTGGATTGGTGAATCGCGAATAGATATTGCCGGCTTTCTGGCCGGTAAAGCGCAAAGCGGCTTCCTCGGCGCTGTCAAAAACATAACTGGAAGTAGCGAAGATCGGCATGCTGTGCTCATCTTCATGCGTCCGCCTGTGTCCGGCCCTTATGGCCTGAGTTTCCAGAGAATATTCGTTCCAGTTAATGTCTTTCATTGTTCGTTAGTTTTATCAGGAAGAAAAAAGAGTTCCAGCAAGGCGCATTTCAGACCTGCTGCTTCAACCGCAATTCTGCATTTCTATAATGAAATTCTGCGAATTCCGTTCCGATTGCGCACTATCGTTGCGCATGGCTTCAATGCGCTCCAGGTAGGCCGTATCAATATCGCCGGTCACGTATTCGTTACTGAAACAGGAGGTATCGAAATGTTTGATGTTCGGATTACCTTTGCGAACGGCATCGATCAGGTCATCCAGATCCTGATAAATCATGCGGTCGGCACCGATCGCGGCGCAAACCTCCTCCTCCGAGCGGTTATGCGCGATCAGCTCATGAGCGGCCGGCATATCGATGCCGTACACGTTCGGGTAGCGGACAGGCGGCGCCGCGGAAGCGAAATAGACTTTTTTGGCGCCGGCATCCCGGGCCATCTGGATAATCTGTTCGGACGTCGTCCCCCTGACCACGGAATCATCAACCAATAAAACGTTTTTGCCTTCGAATTCCAGACCGATGGCATTTAACTTTTGCCTGACCGATTTTTTCCGCATTTTCTGGCCTGGCATGATAAAAGTCCGACCGATATAGCGGTTTTTCATAAAACCTTCGCGAAACTTGACGCCCAGCCTGTTGGCCATCTGTAAAGCGGCCGTGCGGCTGGTATCGGGAATAGGGATGACGACATCGATATCATGGTCCGGCCAGACTCTGAGCACTTTTTCCGCCAGTTTTTCGCCCATGCGCAAACGGGCTTTATAAACGGAAATATCGTCAATAATGGAATCGGGACGGGCGAAATAAACGTACTCAAAAATACAAGGGCAATGATCGATCGCCTTCGCGCACTGCCTGGTGTGCAGTACGCCCGATTCCTCGATAAACACCGCTTCCCCGGGTTCCAGGTCTCTGATCAGATTAAAGCCCAGCACGTCCAGCGCCACGCTTTCCGAGGCGATCATGAATTCGGGGCCATGGTCGGATTTTCGCTCGCCGAATACTACGGGCCGGATACCATGTGGGTCCCTGAAGCCCAGCACTCCGAACCCGGCGATCATAACCACTACCGCGTAAGCGCCGCGGCAGCGCCGGTGCACGCCCGATACCGCCTCAAACACATCCTCCACGCTTAAATGCAGTTTGCCCAGCGATTGTAATTCATGGGCAAAAACGTTCAGCAGCACTTCGGAATCGGAATCGGTGTTAATATGACGCAGATCCTCGACAAACAAGGCCTTTTTCAGCTCTTCGGTATTGGTCAGATTGCCGTTATGCGCCAGCGTCAAACCGAAAGGAGAGTTCACATAAAAAGGCTGCGCTTCAGCCGAGCTGGTGCAGCCGGCCGTGGGATAACGCACATGGGCAATGCCCATATTGCCCCTCAGCCTCATCATCTGATCATTGTTAAAAACGTCCCGTGTCAAGCCGTTCTCTTTGCGCAAATGCAGTCGTCCGTTCTCGCAAGTGACAATCCCCGCGGCATCCTGGCCTCGATGTTGCAAAACTGTTAATGCATCATACAACTCCTGATTAACAGCCTGATGTGAAACGATAGCAGCAATACCACACATTCTTTTTTAACCTGATCCTTAAAATATTTAGCGATAATTTATATAACCCGCCATGCCTGACGGGTTGTGATCCCGCAACCAGACAGCGAATGATTGAAAAGGTGGAATCAATCGGGATTTTTTCCACCAGGAATCTTCCGGCAACGATGTCAAGCCGGCCAGCACGATCATGACCGCAACAACGACCACGCCTCGGAAACAGCCCAAAATCATACCGAGAAAGCGATCGCCGAAAGTGAGTCCGGCCTGTTTAATCAGCTTTTCTCCCAGTATAAAACCAATTAGACCACCGAGAACCAGCGTAATCACAAACAGACTGACGAACGAGGCGGCAATTTTGGCTGACGGGTGGCTGATAACCGGCTCCAGGAAGCGGGAGAAGTCACGACTGAAATTCATCCCCACCCAGATCGCCACTATCCAGAACACCAATGAAAACACTTCTTTAATAACACCGCGCAATAACCCTATGACCAGCGAAATGAGGACGAGGCCGATAATGGTAAAGTCTATCCAGATCATATGTCCGTCCGGTCTATAAAAAATAGCGTTTCACTTGGCCTCACTCCGAGACAAGAAGGGATTTAATCTTATTTAGCCTATCCACTTTTTCCTGCATGGCTTTAGCGCGTTTTTGATCAAGCTCGGGGCCGACCTTGATCCGATATAAGGTTTTTCCGTTAACCTGAGCGGTTTCCAGCGACGCAGGAAAGCCTTGCTTGCGCAGCTCGGTCCATCGGGTCGTGGCGTTTTCCTCCTTGCTGAAACTGCCTGCGCGTATATACCACCGGGTCAGGCCGTTGCCTGATTTGGCTGGCGCGGCTTTCTGCTGAACAGCCGGCTCCGGTTTTGTAGCCGCCTGGGATTCCTTAGCGGGCGTTTTAATCGCCACCGGTTTCTCATGTCGAGCTGTTTCCTGCCGCACCGGGGGACTGCTTTCTTTTCTCGGCGCCTCCAGCACTTGCTCGGCCTCTTCCACGATGACTACCTCTTGTGCATCTTCGGCGCCCAGGGATTCGGGATAACCGAGCTCTTCCTGAGTCAGTTCGGATAAAGCAATTTCCGGTTCATCAAGCGGCCGGTCAGGATAGCCTGTATCCTCAGCGTCCAACGGTTCCGCCTCCGTCGTATTCAGAACCTGATCGGCATTGGCGGGCAGCCTGTCCTCGCCCTCCACGACAATCGGCGCCTCGGGAATAATCAATTCGCTGACAACCTGACCGCTATTGTCAACAGGATCATCAAACAGCATGGGAATAAAAATGGCCGCCAGCGCCGTCACAACTACCGCACCAATTAATCGTTGTTTTAACTCTTGTTCCATTTTCTCAACTCACCTTTTTTCAAATTCAGCCAGGCAATCAGATACCAGAAAGAACGAGCCGAAAACCAGCAGCAGATCGCCTTTCTGGGATTGGGTTTTTGCAGCATCGAAAGCCTCGGCAAAACCTTTAAAACCGAAAAATACATTAGTCACCGAGCTTTGCGCGAAAATCTCGCGCATTAGAGGTTCCGTAGCCGCCCGAGGATTGGATAAGGGCGCGAAAAACCAGTTAAAAATCACAGGACGCATGATTTCAATAACGCCCGCGATATCCTTGTCTTTCATCATGGAAAACACGGCATGAATGCGCCTGCCGGGAAAAGTCGCGGCCACATAATCAACCAGCGTTCTTACCGCCTGGGGATTGTGCCCCACATCCAGCAATACCGGAATTTCATCATTGATCAATTGAAAGCGGCCGGCCAGCCGGACTTTCTCCAGCCCTTGCCGAATCGCGGCATCGCTGACGGGCAATGCGCCGGCTAACTCGGCCACGGCTAAAATTGCCGACGAGGCATTGCGGAACTGGTGCTCGCCTTTTAACCCCGGTTCAGGCAATTGGGGCAACCGGCGATCGCCGGCAAACCAGTCCCATCCGGCCGCTCGTTTTTTATAGCCGAAATCCTTGCCCAGGCAATAGAGCCGCGCCTGCTGGTCGACCGCCACCTGCGCCAATGATGCCGGCGGCTCGGGATCGCCGACGATGGCCGGAGTATCGGCCCGGAAGATACCGGCTTTTTCCCTGCCTATCGCTTCGCGGGTTTCGCCCAGCCAATCGACATGATCAATGCAGATGCTCGTTATCAGCGCCACATCGGGATCAATGATATTGACCGCGTCCAGACGCCCGCCCAGGCCGACTTCAAGCAACTGGACATCCAGATTCGAGCGCCGGAAAATATCCAGTGCCGCCAGCGTGCCGAATTCAAAATAACTTAACGAAATATCGCCGCGGACCGCTTCAATTCTGGAAAAGGCCTCGCAAATCAGTTCATCCGATACCGGCTTACCGTCTATCTTGATTCTTTCGTTGTATTTCAGAATGTGCGGCGAAGTATAAGCACCGACGCGATAGCCTTGCGCTCTGTAGATGGCTTCAAGATAAGCGATGCACGAGCCCTTGCCGTTAGTGCCGGCAACCGTAATGGTTGGCGGTTTGATCCCATCGGGATTAAGCGCGTGAAAAACCCGGGACGACCGATCCAATCCCAAATCTATTGTCAGCGGATGCAAGCTTTCTTGCCAGGTCAGCCAGCCTTCCAACGAATCAAAATGCATCATTAGCCGATAATGCCTGGATACCGATAGGCATAGGGAAATTACGCTTCCTGCTCGGATTGAGGACTATCGGCAAACGTTTCAATTTCGGCAATCTCTGTTTCCGGCTCAACCGGAGCAACTGGTTCCGCCTGCGGCTCGGCCGGTACCTCTACGACGGTCTCCGCCCTGCCGGCCATCAGCATGGACAGGATGCTGGCAATTTTATCGCGCATCTCTCGCCTGTCGATGATCATATCGATAGCGCCATGCTCCTGCAAAAATTCGCTGCGTTGAAAACCTTCAGGCAATTTCTCGCGGACGGTCTGTTCTATGACCCGAGGCCCCGCAAAGCCGATCAGCGCCTTGGGCTCGGCCACGTTGATATCGCCCAGCATGGCCAGACTTGCCGACACCCCGCCCATGGTGGGATCAGTCATGAAGGAAATATAGGGGATGCCGGCTTCGGATAATTTCGTTAAGGCCGCGCTGGTTTTCGCCATCTGGAACAAGGAGAACAACGATTCCTGCATACGCGCGCCGCCGCTGGCCGTGAACACGACAAACGGTACGCCAAGCTTCAGACTCGTGTTGACGCCGCGGACAAACCGCTCGCCGACGACCGAGCCCATCGATCCGCCCATGAAACTGAAATCGAAAGCCGCAACAACGATGTCCTTGCCTTTCAGCTTGCCTTTCATCACCACCAGCGCATCGGTTTCCTTGGTCTGCTTTTGCGCTTGCGCAATCCGGTCCTTATATTTCTTGCTGTCTTTGAATTTTAAGGGATCGGTAGGTTTGACGGTCTTGCCGATTTCCTCGCGATCTTCCTCATCCAGGAACATATTCAGACGCGTTCTGGCCGAGATGCGCAGATGATGCTCGCATTTCGGGCAGACACTGAAGTTTCTCTCCAGTTCGCTGTTGTAAAGAATCGCACTGCAACTGGGACATTTGTTCCACAAGCCTTCCGGCACGGTATTTCTTTTATTCGACCCGTCTATCCGGATTGTCGAAGGGACTAATTTCTTAAACCAACTCATTATTATACGCTCCGTAGCGCTTCATCATATGCATGTATGGCAAATCGGCTCGAGGTAAACCATGACATTCGATTACCAACCGGCAACCGTCTGCAATTACTTTCCAACCCCGGCCTCAACTATCCATCGCCTGGCGCATGGCAGCCAGCAACTCAACAATTTCAACCCTGGCCCGTTCGGGATCATGCAGATTCGCTTCAATTTTACTGATCAGAGCACTGCCGATAACCACACCGTCGCCTATTCCTGAAACAGTCCTGGCCGTTTCTGCATCCTTGACGCCGAAACCGATGCCAACCGGCAAACGGGTATTAGCCCTGATCTGTTTCAGCTTGTTTTCAACATCGGCCGTATTCAAATGGCCTGCGCCGGTGACCCCTTTCAGGGACACATAATAAAGATAACCGCTGCCCAGGGCGTCCATTTTCCTGATGCGCTCCTCACTGCTGTTGGGCGCCAGCAGGAAAATCGGATCGATGCCGCGCGCCTTGAGCAAGCCCATGCATTCCTCGCCCTCTTCGGGCGGCAGATCGACCGTCAATACGCCGTCAATCTGAGCTTCCTGGGCGGCATTGGCGAAATTCTCATAGCCCATGGCTTCGATGGGATTTAAATACCCCATCAATACCAAAGGCGTTTGTTGATCGGTTTTCCTGAATTCCAGAGCCAGCATCAGCGTCTTGCGCAAGCTCATTTTATGGGCCAGCGCGCGCTCGCTGGCCCGCTGGATAACGGGACCATCAGCCATCGGATCGGAAAACGGCACGCCCAGCTCGATAATATCGGCGCCGGCCTTAACCATCGCGTGCATCATCGGCACGGTAAACTCAGGGTGCGGATCGCCGGCCGTGATAAACGGAATCAAAGCCTTGCGGCCGGCGTTAGAAAGTTGTTCAAATTTAGCGGCTAATCGGCTCACAGTGCTATGCCCTCGCGTTGTGCCATCGTATGCATGTCTTTATCGCCACGACCGGACAGGCTCACGATGATGATTTCGTCCTTTTTCATGGTCGGCGCCAGCTTCATGGTATAGGCCATGGCATGGCTGGATTCCAGAGCCGGAATAATGCCTTCCATGCGCGTCAGGGCATGAAACCCTTCCAATGCTTCATTGTCGGTAATATTGACGTACTGCGCCCGGCCGATATCTTTCAGCCAGGCATGCTCCGGCCCCACGCCCGGATAGTCCAGGCCGGCCGAAATCGAATGCGTTTCAATGATTTCGCCGTCATCGTCTTCCATCAGATACGTGCGATTGCCGTGCAGCACCCCCGGACGACCCGCGCACAGCGGCGCGGAATGCCGGCCCGATTCGATGCCGTCGCCGGCCGCCTCGACGCCGTACATTTTCACCGAGGCATCGTCGATAAACGGATAGAATAAACCGATGGCATTGGAGCCGCCGCCGACGCAGGCGACCAGCGCATCGGGCAAACGCCCGGTCATTTCCCGGCATTGCTGTTTGGCTTCGCGGCCGATAATGGCCTGGAAATCCCGGACCATGGCGGGATAAGGGTGGGGGCCGGCCACGGTGCCGATAATATAAAACGTGTTATCGACATTGGTGACCCAGTCCCGGAGCGCTTCATTCAGCGCATCTTTGAGGGTTTTCGAGCCGGACTCGACGGCAACGACTTTGGCACCCAATAACTTCATGCGGTAAACGTTCAACGCCTGACGCGCCACATCGACAGCACCCATGTAGACCACACACTCGAGCCCCAGCCTTGCCGCAACTGTTGCCGTCGCGACACCATGCTGGCCGGCGCCGGTCTCGGCGATGATGCGCGTCTTGCCCATGCGTTTGGCCAGCAGGGCCTGGCCAATCGTATTGTTGACCTTATGCGCGCCGGTATGGTTAAGGTCTTCGCGCTTTAAATAAATCTGCGCGCCGCCCAATTCGCGGCTCCAGCGCTCGGCATGGTACAAAGGCGAAGGGCGGCCGACGTAATGCTGCAGATCGGCATCCAGTTCGGCAATAAACTCCGGATCTGTTAAATACCGTTGATAGGCCGCATTTAATTCCTGAATCGGTGGTATTAATGTTTCTGCTACAAACATTCCTCCGTAAGGGCCGAAATGTCCCCGCTCATCGGGCATATTATATTTTTCTGTCATGTTATTAACTTTTGTCACCCTCATTAACTGCTCTTAAAAATGCCGCCATTTTCAGCGCATCCTTAATCCCTTTTCCCGCCTCCACGCCACTGCTGACATCGAGCGCATACGGCCTTACCGCCTGTACAGCCTGCGTTGCATTGTCCGCGGCCAAACCGCCCGCTAATACAATTGGCAAAGCGCACTGGCGCGGAATCAAATCCCAGTCGAACCGGCTTCCTGTTCCGCCTTTGGCATCCGGATGCCAGGCATCCAGCAGCAACCCTGCCGCATCATGATATTGCCGCGCCAGCGCGGCAATATCAATGTCCTCCCGCATACGGACCGCTTTCATATAGCGCTTGCCATAAATCCGGCAAGCCTCGTCCAGCTCATCGCCATGAAACTGCAGGCAATCGACCGGCACCTGATCCAATACCTCGCGTATCCGCGCCTCCTGTTCATCGACGAACAAGGCCACGACGGAAACGAATGCCGGCAAGGCATTGACGATTTCAACCGCGCGCTCGATATCAACATTTCTGGGACTGGGCGGATAGAAAACCAGGCCAATCGCATCGACACCCAATTGAGCGGCATAAACGGCATCTTCAGCACGGGTAAAGCCGCAAATTTTAACGCGAGTTCGCATAAAGTGATATGAGAATTTGTTCAAAAAACCAGCCGCCTAGAATAACATAAAACAGCACCGGTGGCGCCTGCAATATACAAAGAATTCGTTATTAAACAATCGCGAGCCTCATAAAAAAGGCTGACATAAGTCAGCCTCGTGTTTGATAACGCAACATTATAAAATCAGTGCGCGTGATCATGAGCATCCTCTGCCGGCCCATGATCATGTGCCGTATTCTCATGGTCATGCACATGGCCTTCTTCCGCATGCTCGTGAGTGTGCGTACGACCCTCCTCCGTATGTTCGTGCTCATGCACATGGCCAGCCTCTTCAGGCTCGTGATCTGTCATAAGGCCATCACCCGCATGTCCATGCCCGGCGTCCGCATTCGGATGCTCATGCACATGGCCATCATCCGGCGGCTTGACGGCCTCGACGCCGACGCCGTATTTATAAACCATCAGCCCACCCAGATCGGCGCCCAGCACCATCAATCCGCAGAGCAAGCCCGTCAGCGTCAGAAAAAGACCGTTTGCCGCGCCCCGAATCACGCCGCCGCTTGCAACGCGCCAAACCGAAAGCACAACCGCCAGAATCAGCACCGCAACGCCAAACTGCTGATGGCGTTCCATAATGTCATGAACATTCCCGCCATGCGCCACGGAACCCGCGGCAATAAAGCCGGCTATAACGGTAAGCCCGGCCGCCACGGTCCCCAAGTAAAGAAACCAGCTGGCCACCTCACGCCACCGCGTTTTTCTCGCCAATGTGCCGACAATATCCAGAATCAGGAAAATTGATAACAATGCGATGGGAAAATGCACCAGCAGGGGATGAATATTATGCATGCCGGTCAGTCCCGGCATAATGGCCGGAAAAATTTCCGCCGGCTCCTTGTTTAACAACCCTTCGATAAAACTGAGAAAATGGGCCACGCCATCCGCAACGCCGCCGCCGCGATCGCCGCCGCCATGAACCTGGAAAGATAAAAAGTTACTCACATCAATCATAATTGTAATTCACAGAAAAAAGACACTAACCTGAAATATTGATAATTGCAAATCAGATAAAAAACCTGATTTGACCGTTAAATCAGTCAAAACGTTTGGCATCGGCCGGCAATTTATCAAAGACCGGATGTTTGGCAATACCGTAGTGCTCAGGATAATAAACCGCCCCCAGATAAAGCCCGTCGGGAGGCGCCGTGATACCGCCCAGCTTACGGCTTTTCACATCGAGCAGCTCGCGGGTCCAGTCCACGGACTGCTTGCCCATGCCGATAGCCATCAACACGCCGGCGATATTCCTGACCATATGGTGTAAAAACGCATTGGCGGAAATATCCATGATCACTTGATCGTCACGCCGATAGACATCAATAAAGTGCATGATGCGCCAGGGACTTTTGGATTGGCAACCCTGCGCCCTGAACGAGGAAAAATCGTGATTGCCGATCAGATACTGCGCCGCCTGATGCATTTTGTCGGCATCCAGCGGGTTATAGCACCAGGTCGCCCGACCATACTGCAAGGCCGGCTTGGCTGGACGATTCAGGATGATGTAGCGGTAAAACCGCGCGACGGCGCTGTATCGGGCATGAAAATCGCCTACCGCCGGCTTGACCCAGGTGATTTTGACATCATGCGGCAGATTGCTGTTGCCGCCCAGCATCCAGGCATGCAGATCCCTCTTCGCCTCGGCATCGAAATGCACAACCTGCTCAAAAGCGTGCACACCGGCATCGGTCCTGCCGGCACAGGTCACAGTCACCGGTTGAGCCGCGACTTTCGACAAGGCCTGCTCAAGGGTCTGCTGAATACTGCGCTTGTCAGGCTGCCACTGCCATCCCGAAAAGCCGCCGCCATCATATTCCACGCCTAAAACGATACGCGTCATTTCAGGCTCCCGCGGGCAATCAGCCCGCCGCTATAACACAAACTCAAACTACACTCGCTTATCATCAATAAATAAAAACCGGCATCCCGGCCTCCACACGCTCGAACAAATCCAGCACATCGGCATTGTTCATGCGAATACAACCGTGCGATTCCGGCCTGCCGTTCATCAATTCGTCGGGGCAGCCGTGGATATAAATATAGCGCCAGGCCGTGTCGACATCTCCATAACGGTTTTTTCCCGGCTCCAGTCCGCCCAGCCACAGAATGCGCGTCAATATCCAGTCCCGCCGCGGATTCCGCCGGCCCAGTTCGGCGCTGTAAATTTCACCGGTCGGCCGCCGGCCGACAAACACCGCATGCAACGGCTGACCGGCGCCGATTTTCGCCCGGACCCGGTGCCAGCCCGTCGGCGTGCATTCACTGCCCCGGCGCTCACCGGCTCCATTTTTGGCCGTGGATACGGCATAACGTTGCAAAATCTGTCCGTTGTCAATGATACTCAGCTGTTGCTGGCTAATTGAAATCTCCAGAAACAAATCGGGGTTCATACGCACACCTGAATTTTTAGGAATGGGAATTATAAAATTCACGTTCCTTACCTTAACTCGTAGCATTCGCTCATAACCTGCGCCCGGGTTTCCCCGATACGCCATACCGCTAAAAAACTGACGGCCGCGGCCGCCGAAACATAGCCGCCCACCCAGGCCAGTCCGCCCTGATTGACCAGCAACTGCGAAATATACGGCGCGCACGATGCGCCCAGAATACCGCCGAGATTATAGGCCGCGCCGGCACCGGTATAGCGCACCGCTACCGGAAACAACTCGGGCAGCAGAGCGCCTATTGGCGCGAAAGTCGCCCCCATCAGGAACAGCGACAGCGACAAAAACAGCGTGATTTGCAGCGTTGATCCGCTGCTCAGCATCGGAGCCAGCGCAAAACCCGACAGGATGGCGGCAAAACCGCTGATCATCAATACCGGACGGCGCCCGAACCGGTCGCTGGCCCAGGCCGATAAAGGCGTGGCCAGCGCCATGAAGACGATGGCCACGGACAACATGCCTAAAAACAATGGCCGTGAGATCGCTAACGTATTAGTCCCGTAACTCAGGCAGAATACGGTCGCGGTATAAAACAGCGTATAACAGACCACCATCGCCAGTGCACCCAGCAGCACGGCACGCAGATGCCGCTGCAGCAGCACCGTCAGCGGCATTTTCAAAGGCGCCTGCTGCTGCAAAAGCGCCGAAAACTCGGGCGTCTCGGCGAGTTTCAGACGCACATACAGGCCCACTGCCACCAATAAGCCGCTGGCCAGAAAAGGCAGTCGCCAGCCCCAGGCCTGGAAATCCGCATCGCTTAAATTAACTGCCAGCAGCCAGAAACTCAGCGTTGCCAGCAAAAACCCCACGGACGGCCCCAACTGAGGAAACATGCCGTACCAGGCTCGGCGGCCGGCAGGCGCGTATTCCGTGGCCAGCAGCACCGCCCCGCCCCACTCGCCGCCCAGCCCCAGCCCCTGCCCGAAGCGCAACAGGCAAAGCGCGACCGGCGCCCACACACCCAGCGTGTCATAACCGGGCAAGCAACCGATCAGCAGCGTGGACACGCCCATCAACAACAGTGATGCCGCCAACGTCGCCTTGCGTCCGATCCGGTCGCCGAAATGGCCGAATAGCACCGCCCCCAATGGCCGCGCGATAAAGGCGATACCAAATGTCAGAAATGCGCTCAAGGACTGAACCGCCGGCTCGCTCTGCGGAAAGAACACGCGCCCGATCACCAGTGCCGAAGCCGTTGCATAGATATAGAAATCATAGAATTCAATCGCGGTGCCGATAAAGCTGGCGAAGGCAATATGGGCAATGGAAGGCGGGGTATTTTGTATTTTCATGGCCTATTCTAACTTTTTGTATGCCATGAACGAAACTCTGATTACATACCCCGGCAAGCGCCGAGGGCAAGCCACTGCTCAGCCTGGTTTACGCAGACGAATATCGGCGCGATTTTGGCCACCATTGGCTGTTCGCCTTAGGTGGCCGCAAAGCTGTTGCCGCTAAAACAGAGCGATGTGCCTGCGCCGCCGCAACACCAGAAGAGAACCCAATCCCAAACCGAGGAGGCCCGCCAACTCTGGTTCAGGAACCTGCTCAACCTGCAGAAAGCCACGGATCTCGCCAGCGGGAAATTCCGTCGTATGAATGTTCACATAAGACTCGCCGGCCAGCATGCCCTCGGTTAAAGCCGCCGCCGCGCCCGCCACCGTGCCGCCATTCGCCGTGATGAAGGCCGGATTAAACGATGAAGCCAACGTCAAATCGAACACCTCATCATAGGTTCCTGCCGTCACCCCTGATGGAAAACCGGGAAAAGACGGCACCGCCGTGGCAACCCCGGCAGTCGACGGCTGGGCGAACTGGGAAACGCAGCAATGGATATGGGCGGCGACCGTTGTTCCGAGAAGATCGGCGAATTCAATCTGCACGCGCAACGTATTCGCGATTGTATCGAAGTCGACCGAGGAAAAACCGGTACCTGGCGAATTGTTGACCGGAAACTCGCTCGGGCCATCAAGGTCGGCATTAAATTTAACCAATGCCGCATGACTAAAAGGGGCGGCAAATAACAGGGTTGTCGCCAGTGTTATAAAAACGAGAATTTTTTTCATGCTTCCTCCTGCCAAATTTATTGGGGGCTTTAAAGAGAAAGCACATTTCGAACCACATTAATCAAGCCTATGTTTTCATTATATTTTAATACTCGATTTCAGCATTAGCCGCGCATTGAAGTGTAAAATTTATTGACCCGACAATTAGTCTGACGACTGGATAGTCATCCTAACAAAAACCCAGCATACAAAAACTCGAATGCTGGGTTTTGTTACCTGGCCCCGGCCTGCAGGCCATGCAAAACGGCTCTAGACGCTATTTCTTCTCAAACAAGGCGATCGATTCCACATGCCCGGTCTGCGGGAACATATCCATGACGCCGGCCTTGATCAGCTTGTAACCGAGCTCATTGACCAGAATGCCGGCATCGCGGGCCAGCGTCGAGGGATTGCAGGATACATAGACGATCTGCTCGGGGCACCATTTCTTGAAATGGTGCAGCACTTCCGAAGCGCCGGCCCTGGACGGGTCCAGCATGATCTTGTTGTACTTGCGGTTAGCCCAGGGCTGATCGCTGATATCCTTGCTTAAATCGGCGGCATGGAATTCCACGTTTTCGATGCCGTTATGGCGCGCGTTTTCCCGGGCATGCTTGACCAGCGGCAGATCGCCTTCGACACCGACGACGCGGCCGGCTTTTCGGGCCATCGGCAGCGTGAAATTGCCGAGACCGCAGAACAGGTCCAGCACCGTGTCGTTCTCGTTGAGATCCAGCGTATCGAGCACGCGGTTGATCATCTGCCGGTTGATTTCGTAATTGACCTGCGTGAACATGGCCGGCCTGAATTTGAATTCGATGTCCTGATCCGGCAGCGCATAAGTCGGTATGACTTCCGGTTCGCCGTCCAGCGGCACGATGGTGTCGGGGCCTTTCGGCTGCAGGCAGATGCTCATATGATGCTCGCGCCCGAATGCGCGCATGCGCTCCTTATCGGCATCGGTCGGCGGCTCCAGCACGCGCACCGCCAGCACGCAGTCGTCGTCGCCGATCGCGACCTCAATCTGCGGGATTTTATCGCGGATGGTCAGGCCCTCGATCATCTCGCCTAACGCGGTCAGCCGCGTGCCTACGATCGGGTGCATGACGATGCAGCTGTCGATCTCGGCCAGATACGGATGACGTCTTTCCCTGAAGCCCACCAGCACGCGATTTTTCTTGGCGACGTACTTGACGCCCATGCGCGCCTTGCGCCGATAGCCCCAATGCGGCCCTTCCAGAGGTTCCCACAAGGTGGGAATCTCCACCTTGCCGATGCGCCGGAACTGCTCGACCAGCAAGTCCTGCTTGATACGGATTTGCGCGCTTGAATCCACATGCTGAAAGCTGCAGCCGCCGCACACGCCATAATGCGCGCAGGCGGCGTCAACGCGGTCACCGGCGCGGCTCAGCAAATTGACCACCTTGCCTTCCGCGTAATCCCGGCGAATTTCGGTATAGACAAACTCGACCTCTTCGCCCGGCAACGCCTCATCGATGAACACGGCCTTGCCGTCGACATGCGCGACGCCGCGCCCGTCATGCGCCAGGGATGCTATGGTGACTTTGACCGGTGTATCCGGCAACTGCTTTCTTCTCGATCTGTTTCGTGACATGCTGATTACTTCTGCTTCCAACTTCCGTTAGATGATTGATACCACCAACCCGGCTGGGCATGACTGACCCAACGGGCGGCAAAGGTTGATTTGATTTGAGCGGCCCATTCGGGATGGCCGTTGGCGTTGGCAATAGCCTGATAAAGACGCTGACGGTCGGCATTTTCGGCCGCGACCAGTTTGTTGACTTTGTTTCTGTCCTGCAAGGGTACGGCACCGGCATTTCTGACCGTCAACAGGCCGTCCGCCTGTATGCCGATAAAACCCGCATTATAAAAGGGCTTTAACGAGGAAAAGCGGCTTTCCATAGACGCTCGCACCTGCCTGATTTCCGGGCTGTTGATCGATAAATCAGCCCCCTGGGCCTGTGCCGGCGAAATCACCACATTGATAACGCTGTCCAGCGACCTGAAAACGGCGACCTGCCAGGCGGACAGGCTGGCCTCGGGCTCGGTTGCGTCTGGCGCGCCCTCTTCCTGAATGCCCCTGATGATTTCATCGGCGGCCTTTTCCGCTGCCGCGGCAGGGAAATAAATATTGATCGTTACACAAGCGGTCAACATCAACGCGCCCAATACTATTATTTTTTTCATGATTTGCTCCCAATTATTCAATGCGTACTTCATCGGTGGTTGAAATACGTGCCAACCGCTCTATCAATACGTTCCAGTCAACCTGGGGATTATAGCCGATCACGTCGATCCGCGGCAGGCCGCCGCCTTTAATAAGGTAATATCCTTGCGGCGCGGCCTCGACCCCCATCATCTGACAGACTCCGTCATGCAGATAACAGCCCAGGCCGATTTTGTCGTAACTGAATGTTTCGAAAAAACGCAGAAAACTTCTGGACAGCACATCGGCCGCGCCGCCCCCACCGATGCTGGCGATGTTCCTGACCGCTTTCTGGCTGATTCTATGCCGGGATTTGTCGTCGTCGGGCGTGCCGAACCAGGCGTAAAAACTGACCGGTTGCCAGTTTTCCATATATAACTGCCGGACATAGCCCGACAAACGCCCGGTAATGCCGCCGAACTCAAACCGCCGCGTCAACTGATCCAAATCCAGGTTGTCGACTTCCAGTTCCGCATGAAACCTCGGAAAATCGGTAAACAGTCCCGACGATGCCAGATTCGTGACCTTGACCTCCCCGTCAAATACCTTGATGTTCAGTTCGCCCCCCAGACTCAAGGTTTTATCGCGGTAATCGACGCCAGGAATACGGCCGCTGATGGTGCCGGACAGCGGCGTCCAGTTCAGCGCGCTGGATAATTGCTCCAGCGATACCTGATAGACGCCGCCTTCGAAGTAAACTTCAGGCGTATCCTGTTGCTTGGCCTGCCACTTAAACTCATTGACGGCGATAATGCCGTCCAGAAAAGGCAGCTTAGTCTTTTCGAGCAGAGTGATAGTTCCCGCCCGGGCCAGAAAGGCAAGCCGGGCCGGACCGACAGGCAAAGCCCGCACCTGCAGTCGCTGCCAGACCAGCTCGGAGGATTGATCAAAGGCTTCGTTACCGGACCAGTTGATAATGCCGGCGCCGCCCTGAAGCGCCAGACGGCCCAATTCATCGTTCACATCCAGATCGCTAAAACCCGCGGTCAGGCTGGCCAATGCCTGTTGTTCGATGGTCAAATCGGCTGTCAGCCGTCCCGACAGCGATACGCCTTCCAATGCCGTCGCCTCGAACAGGGACTGGAGGTAAACCGCCGACAGCCCCGCCAGATCCTGGCTGGCCAGCGTTAAACGGGCCTGTTCGACGGCGATGTCATGGTCATAGCGAATAACCGCGCTGCCCTGTAATTTCACCGCGCCCGGATGGTGATAGTCGGCCGATTTGATCGCGATCCGGCCGGTCTTGCCATTCCAGTCACCCTCCGTATCCAGCACGATCGCCTGCGCGCCTGCCGTCAGAAACAGCGGTTCGGCGTATATCGCCCCGCCGCCGACTTCCGTATGATTTTGCCAGCGCCATACCCCGTCTTCGCGACGGGCTTCCAGCCTGGTCGACAGCGTCAAGCCTTCGGCGGCAAAGCGCGCATCGACGCTCTGCCCCGAGAAATCCTTCACCTCGACGGCGGCATCGACGGCGTGCACGGTATCGTGCGAACCCGTTACGTTGAGCCATAAACTGACGCGGCCGCCTTGCAGTTCCACGGGCGGCAGCCGGATCATCGCCCGCAGCAGTTTGACATCGGCCCTGCGGGCCCGGATTTTCAGCCGCCATTGCAGGCCGATTTCCTCGCCCTCGACGGTAAACCGGCCGCCCGCCCAATGCAAATTGGCCAGCTTGAACGTGCTGTGATTCTCCTTGATGTGAAAGGATAAATCGGCTGACGGCGATTGCCACTGCCGCGAACGGATCTCGACGCGTCCCTGCTCGCAGTCCATGGCCTCGTTTTGCCAAGTGAAAGACGTGCAGCGGATATTGACCAGGCTCAGGTCATCGAAAGGCTTGGGCAGGCTCAGTTTGTCAATAGTCAGGACCAATTGCTGCGGACTTTTGCCCAGGTCCGTCAAGGCGATGTGAATGCCCTGCAATTGCCAGTCTCTGGCCTTAAGGGCGCCGATATTGACCGAAACGGCATCCAGTGCATTGGCGATCGGCGTCGCTAACATCCATATAATCGCCAGGAGGATCCTCATCAACAGTGCAAAGGCGCTTGGCCATCCCGGCTCAGCCCGGAAAGACTCCGGTCGATAAGTAACGGTCGCCCCGATCGCAGATAATCACCACAATCACGGCATTTTCGACTTCGGCCGACAGTCTCAATGCCGCGGATACGGCGCCGCCCGATGAAATGCCGGCAAAAATACCCTCCTCGGCCGCCAGCGCGCGCGTGGTGTTCTCAGCCGAGACCTGATCGACATCGATAATACGATCGACACGCTCGGCCTGATAAATTTTCGGCAGGTATTCCTTGGGCCAGCGCCGGATGCCGGGAATTTTGGACTCGCCTTCCGGCTGCACGCCGATGATCCGGATTGCCTCGTTCTGCTCCTTCAGGTATTTGGCCGTGCCCATGATCGTGCCGGTGGTGCCCATGGAGCTGACGAAATGCGTGATTTTACCGTGCGTGTCGCGCCAGATTTCGGGGCCGGTGCCTTCATAATGCGCGCGCGGATTGTCGGGATTGGCAAACTGGTCGAGGATCTTGCCCTTGCCGGCGGCTTCCATTTCCCGGGCCAGATCGATCGCGGCCTCCATGCTGCCGGCCGCCGGCGTCAGGATAATCTCGGCGCCGTAGGCTTTCATCGATGCCCGGCGTTCCTCGCTCATATTGTCCGGCATGATCAAGGTCATCTTATAGCCCTTGATGGCCGCGGCCATCGCCAGGGCAATGCCGGTATTGCCGCTGGTCGCCTCGATCAGCCGGTCACCGGGCTTGATTTCGCCCCGTGCCTCGGCATGCTTGATCATGCTGACCGCCGGCCGGTCTTTCACCGATCCGGCCGGGTTGTTGCCTTCCAGTTTCGCCAGAATGGTATTACTGGTGGCACCGGGTAAGCGCTGGAGTCTGACTAACGGCGTATTGCCGACAAAGGATTCAATCGTTGGAAAAGTCATGGCGGTATTATTCAGGTAAAAGAGGATGAGCCAATTATCCCACAAAAAGAGACCGCACAGATTCCGTTTTTATTTGCCGATTCCCTACAAAAACTGATAGATTTTCCGCCTGTTTTAATTATCTATTTCTTATTAGGCCTATGAATACCGACGATATCGCCCGCGTAAAATCCTATCTGCTTGGCTTGCAGGACCATATCTGCACCGCCCTGGAAGGCGAGGAGCCCGAAGCCCGGTTCATTGAAGATAATTGGGAACGGCCGGAAGGAGGCGGCGGCAGAACGCGCGTGCTCGCGAACGGCCGGGTATTCGAACAGGGCGGGGTGAATTTTTCCCATGTATCGGGCTTTAATCTGCCGCCTTCGGCCACGGCCAAACGTCCCGAACTGGCCGACCGCGAGTTTCAGGCCATGGGCGTGTCGCTGGTGATCCATCCCAATAACCCGTATGTACCGACTTCGCACGCCAATGTGCGCTTTTTTATCGCCGAAAAACCGGGCGAGCCGACGATTTGGTGGTTTGGCGGCGGCTTTGATCTGACGCCGTTTTATCCGTTCGAGGAAGACGTCCTGCACTGGCACCGGACGGCGCGTGCCGCCTGCCAGCCTTTCGGCGACCAGGTCTACCCGGCCTACAAGAAATGGTGCGACGACTATTTTTTCCTCAAGCACCGCAATGAAACGCGCGGCGTCGGCGGACTGTTTTTCGACGATTTGAATGACTGGGGTTTTGAACGCTGCTTTGCTTTTATGCAAAGCGTCGGTGATCACTATGTCAAGGCCTATCTGCCCATCGTGCAGAAACGCAAGGACACGCCTTTCGACGACCGGGAGCGCGATTTTCAATTGTACCGTCGGGGCCGTTATGTCGAGTTCAACCTGGTCTATGACAGAGGCACCTTGTTCGGCCTGCAATCGGGCGGCCGGACCGAATCAATTCTGATGTCCATGCCGCCAGTCGCCCACTGGCGCTATAACTGGCAACCGGAGCCCGGCACTCCCGAGGCGCGCCTTTACGAACGCTATCTGAAACCGCAGGACTGGCTGGCCGGCGACTAATACCCAAAGGATGTGGTGCGGGAAGCGCCTGGTCTTCCCGCAATAAAGCTGCCAGGACTCAACCCCGGCTTTTTAAGATTACGCTTATTGCAACGCGGAGAAGGTATAAACGTAATCGTTGTCCTTCATGGGCGTATGACAGGCAAAACATTCCTTGGCCTTGGCTTCTTCGTGCATGACCAGCTTGCCGTCTTGCCAATGCGCAAAGCCCCAGCCGCCGGTAGCGGCATATTTCTTACTGTCCTTGATCATGGCTTCAGCGCCGGCAAATCCACCGGGAACGATCGCCTGCGGCCAATTGGGATGCGCGCGCTCTTTCCATACCACTTTGGCTAAAACCGAGCCATCCGGCCAGGGCTTGTTTTCACCCTTACGCGCGGCCTCTATGGCGGTGTCGTTGCCCAGGATGGCGCGCAGGGTTTCTTTCTCGGTCCGGTGGGAAACCGACAGCAAACGCCAGTCCTGATAGTCGCCGTGCACCGGCTTGGCGGCCTCTGGCGCGGACTTGGCGTCCCCCATCGCTGTTGCCGACAACGTCAGTAAAACAGCGGCAAAAGAGACTTTCAGCTTAAGATTCTGTGTTTTTTTCATCTTTCCTCCATTTCGGGATTTGCTTTTAAACTTGCGCATTATTGTTGCTTTTCTTGAATCCGCGTCAAAAGGCCACCCCTTCAACACAAGCTCGAACTGCAGTGTTATATCAGAAAACAGTCGGCTTACATACCGTTTCATCAACAAGCCGAATGCCTGCTTGCGGATCCGGCCTCATTGCCATTGGCCTAATTGATCAGATGGCATGTATCTGAATATCAAAACGGTCTCAACACCGTGTCCTATATGATATTTAACACTAAATACCCTTCTTAATTATTTGATATTAAATCAGGGAATATATATTCTTAAATATTTCTTAAGAAAATTCAGATACCCTTTGGTTTTTCCCTGCCACGCTTGTTCAACGGATTGTTGAAAAAATGAGATTTACATCACGGTTTATTCGGTTTCCAACACCCAAAAATGTTATTCGCATCTCATTTTTCCACGCCTTTTACTCCCATACTTTCTGAGATGTTTATTACTTTTAACTTGTAATGTAAATCCCAAACGGAACCTCCTGTCATGAAGCTCAAAAATACTTTCGCCCTGTCACTGCTTGCCTCATCAATAATTTCATTAACGCCCGCCGGCGCTGCCGGCCGGGGCCCCGCTCCCGATCTGTTTGACAATTTCGGCATGCCGCAAGCCAAGGACAAAACATTACCTGCAAAAGCCGTCAAGGGCAGAAACCGCGCCGTTGCCGTCCATACCGATCTGCTGGAGATGGATACGCTGACGCTTAATCTTTTTGATGATGTTGTGGTAACCGCTGTACGCGACCGACTGATAGACAAGGTTAAAGGCAGCAGTACCTGGATCGGTCATGTTGACGGCGAACCTGAAAGCGAAGTCTTTCTGACCATTCGCGGTCAAAGCATGTCCGGCACCGTTCAGATCGGTGAAGAGATCTATGAGATAGAACCCAAGGGCAACAACCGGCACGACATCATTCAAGTGGACCCCAGTAAAAATCCCAGAGACAACGAGGACACAATTACCGTAGACCTGCCAACCGCCGGCGACCGGACCGCCGGCCCGTCGGCAACCGACGAGCCCGTCACCAGCGCCGCCGGCACCGGCACAATCATTGACCTGATGGTGGTTTATACGCCGAAAGCAAAAAACAATGCATCGGGACAAACGGGTATTGAAGCCAAAATAGCCAACGCGGTAGCAAAAGCCAATCAGGCCTACATCAACAGTAAGGTTGATATGCAGCTTAATGTCGTTTATATGGGCGAAGTCAGCTATAACGAGACCGGCAACATGACCACCAGTCTGACCGACCTGCGTGGCACCAATGACGGCAAAATGGATGCGGTTCATAACCTGCGCAACCAATACGGCGCCGACCAGGTGTTATTGGTTACCGCCGATACCAACTATTGCGGCATTGCTTATGTGATGAGCAATCCAAGCACCTCGTTTGCACCTTACGCATTCGGCGTCGTGCATGATGACTCCACCTATGCCTGCCTTTCCGATAACACGCTCGCCCATGAACTCGGGCATAACCAGGGCGATCAGCATGACAAAGCCAATTCGTCCAGTGCCGGCGCCTACGATTATTCTTACGGCTACCGGCTATGCCAAACGGGCGGATTCCGAACGGTTATGTCCTATAGCTGCAGCGGCGGCGCCCGGGTCAGTTATTTCTCCAATCCGAACGTGTCGCTGACGACCGGCCAGACAACAGGCACCGCGACAGAAAACAACGCGCTATCGATGAACAACACCAAAGCCATCGTCGCCGCATTCAGGTCGACCATTGATTCAACAACCCCTAATGCGCCCAGTAACCTGGCCGCTTCAGCGCTTTCCGCCAGCGAAATCGCTTTAACATGGTCCGACAACTCCAGTGATGAAACCGGCTTCAGACTGGAAAGATCCGCCGATGGCAGCAACTGGGCTGAATTTGCAGTAACCGCCGGCAACACAACCGGGTTTACCGATTCGAGCCTTGTGACATCGACCACTTACCAATACCGTATTCGCGCCTATAACAGCAACGGCAATTCAAGCTATTCCAATATCGGCAGCGCCACCACCAATGCCCAGGTTGCCTCTACCTGCACCAGCAACACGCCCGCACTGACCATGGGGCCGAACGCTCTATACAGCAAGCCGGGGGCGACGATAAAATTTGATATTTCCCTGACCAATCAGGATACATCGGCCTGCGGCATCAGCACTTTCACCTTGACAGGCAATGACAACACGGCATTAGGCTCATACGCACTGAGCCCGGCGAGTTCGACTTCCACGTCCTGGTCCAGCCCGGCGCCAAGCACCGACGGGACTTATACAAAATCGGTAACCGCATCGGCAACAGGCCATGCCAGCGCGACCCGGTCGGCGACAGTCACTGTCGATGGAACAGCGCCGACCGCACCGGGAAACCTGACGGCTGTCAGCAAAAAAAATCAGGTGAACCTTTCCTGGACGGCATCGACCGACTCAGGTTCAGGCATCGCTCATTACATTATCAAACGCAACAACTCCCCCGTGGCAACCACGACCGGCACCAGTTATACCGACAAGTTAAGCGGTCGTTCCAAGGGCTCTTTTACTTATACCGTGGAAGCCGTTGACAAGGTTGGCAACATAGCCGGAAGCAGCACGTCAGTGGCAGTAGGCGATGCCGCCCCTGGAAAAGGAAAATAATTTTCTTCGGAGATTACGCAGACTATTTGCTCATTCGCCAAATGCGTTTTAGCAGCTGCTTAGGATTTGGTCGTCAATAATGTCCTTGTTTAAGCATAGGATGTACCGACGACAGGAGGCGCATCGTTCGCGAGCGACGCGCCTCACTGCGCCGCCTGCTGTTGGCCAGCGCACCCTCTGCGGGATTCCAGTTTCAGGAAGTAATCTTTAGCCAAATTCTTAAAAGAAAAAAGGGCGTTTCGGCGCCCTTTTTTACGCATGAAACATTGCGGTTTTACTGAAGTTCGTCTTGATAATAATCTATTTTGCTTTCATAAAATCAGCTTTTTTAAACTTAATGGCCCGATTTTCGCCCGCGGGAAAAACCAGCCAAGCCCAACAGTCCCAGACCTAGCAACCAAAGGGCTGCCGGTTCCGGTACACTCCCATCTGGCGGCGGCTCGGCGCCGGTGGAGATATATTCGCCCAATACAAAGCCGCTATCACTTGTCACATCGTCAGTTGTTTGAAGCGACTGCACGTGAGCCCCCATCTGCCCCGAACCCAAAACAGTATCGGAACTCTGCGAGAAATCCGCCAGTAAAAAATCATTGGCATCCCAATCCCGGTTCAGTATGGCATCAAATATTAAAGGAATGGCATTGGTGACATCCTCGGCATTCGGCGGATCGGCCGGATCGAGTGCTTGAAATTGAAAGTTGGGGGTAAAATTCCCTCCGCCTCGAACTGTCGCGGGACTGGTAACAGCCCAATCGGCTGGGCTAAAGCTGACAAAATCAATATCCGAGGCTGATATGCCGCCGTCTAAATTAAAATAAAATTCATCCAGTCTTATATCGGGATGATCCGGAGAATTGATATCAACAGCCCAGTTGGACAAATTACCGTCAACATTGATATTGACATCGACCAGCAAGTTATCCGGATTATCAATACGTGGATCGCCCGTTAACTGCCCGGACACAATAAATGCCGCCTGCGCCGTCACCGAGAAAACAGCCAGGCTTATAATCCCGGCAATCGCCCCTTTCGTTAAATGTTTCATCGTTTTACTCTCCGAAATAAGAAGAAGGCGGTTTCGATTGCACCTGACTTCACCCGCCTCCTCCTTTATAAATAAACCGTCACAATTTAATTAATTCCGGTTTATTTTTTCTATCCCTGCTTCGTTTGACCCTCATCGCTCGCCGGATAGAAAAGTGACATTCATCGAAAATCAAGGCATGCAACATACCAACTCAATTAATGCTTAAGAAATCAATGAATTAAATTATTAGGCAGCTGAAGTACCACGGGGACTGGTCAACGATTGTGTAAAATGCTTCGACAGCTCATATTCAGCAGTAACGGAACAGCACGTGCCATACCGACATCATATAATTTTTTATAAAACAATAGGTTAATCATAAATTACCCTAGCGTTCCACGCCCTGGTTAATAAATATGTAAAGCCTTCCGACAGCTCATCGGCCAGCGTTATAACCGTATTTGCCAGCTGAATTTCCGCTACCAGCCCCGTATGACGGGACTTGGAGCTGCTCCAGGGCTGGATGCCATGCGCCAGTACTGCGTTATTGCGTTTGAAAAAGCTGTAAAAAATACCGGCAGTTCATTCGTCCGGACTGGAAAAGCCATAGTGAGTGATGAGCAGCCGTTACCCCATCCAGAGCAGTCTTTCCAGGCATAAGAACAAGGCAAAATTGATGAAGAGTATTGAAATGGCTTCGAGCGGGACCGTAAAAACTTCTGACAATTGATCGATAATTTTTTTAACGGCAAAAAAAACGGAGCCCTAAGGCTCCGTTGTTATTAATCTTCCGAGGCGACATTAATCTTTTTCGGCTGCACCGCTTCGCGCTTTGGGATGACGATTTCCAGCACGCCATGCCTTGATTTGGCGCTGATACCGTCAGCATTGGCGGTATCGGGCAAGCTGAAACGCCGGTAAAACGAGCCGTAAGTCCGCTCGACGCGCTTATAGTTTTCCCGTTCGGTTTTGGCTTCGGTTTTCTTTTCGCCTCTGATGGTCAATACGCCTTCTTCCATGCTCAGATCGATATCCTCCGGCTTTACGCCCGGCAAGTCGGCCTGCAGGACATACTTATCGTTTTCTTCCTTGATATCGACCGCGGGCGCCCATTCGGCCGTCGCGATCGAGCCTTCGCCGCCGGCAGCGCCTTCATACGCCCGTTCCAGCTCTTTCTGCAATTGATTCAGTAAACCCCAGGGTTCATAACGAGTAATAGCCATAATCATCTCCGGATAGAGTTAAATTTACCAAGAACACGTTGAAAACCGTTTCAATCCGGCATTCACTGACGATATAAGGGGAACTGGCGATTTTTCAAGTCACAAAAAGCTGAAATTTTTAATCCGGGAGAATCGAGAACTTGCCATGCTGTTAACAGCCAGGCATGGATGTCGGGATGGCGAATATGGGGTGGGCTGTGAACATATGTAAACGGTAAGAGCAAAGGACAGAAAGCCTGTCGAGAAAGCTCATCCCTCTACATATCCAAAGGACTCCTCACCCCACGCCCGCCTTTGTTCAAGACATGGGTATAAATCATCGTCGTCTGTACATCCTTGTGCCCAAGCAGTTCCTGCACCGTGCGAATATCATAGCCGGAATCGAGTAAATGCGTCGCAAACGAATGGCGCAGCGTATGCGGCGTGGCCGGCTTTGCTATACCGCTGGCCTGCACCGCCTTTTTCATCGCCCGCTGCAACAGTTTTTCATCAATATGATGCCGTCGCTCGACACCGCTGCGCGGATCAAACGAGTAGCTGCCGGAAGGAAAAATATATTGCCAGGCCCATTCAGTCGAGGCATTGGGATATTTGCGCTCCAGCGCATCCGGCAAATAAACCGATGTCTTGCGCAGCCGGGTATCATCATCGAACAAGGCTCGGCGCTGTTGCAAATGCGCTTGCAGAGAAGCCTTCAACGACTCCGGCAACATCGTCACCCGATCCTTGGCGCCCTTGCCGTCACGGATCAAAATCTCGCCGCGTTCAAAATCCACATCCTTCACTCTGAGGCGCACACATTCCATCAAGCGCATGCCCGTACCGTACAGGAGATTGGCCATCAAACCATGGATGCCGGTCATCCGCACCAACACCGCCCTCACCTCGGTACGCGTCAGCACATTCGGCAAACGTTGCGGCTGCTTGGCGCGCACGACATGATTCAGCCACGGCAAATCGATTAACAGCACCTCTTTATACAAAAACAGTAAAGCGGATAAGGCCTGATTTTGCGTTGAAGCCGATACTTTTCCTTCCACCGCCAGATGTGTTAAAAAAGCCTCCACCTCGGCCATTCCCATCTCTTGAGGGTCGCGTTTACCGTGATACAGAATAAAACGCTTGATCCACTGCACATATTGCTTTTCGGTACGAATGCTATAGTGCTTGACGCGAATACGCTCGCGGACTTGATCCAGGAGTTTTGGAGGTGTGTTTTCAGTTTGCATAAAAGGTTGATATCAATAAGTGGTTACTATAATATCGGGCCTAACGGATTGCGAGAGTGGCATTATACACCTACGATTACAATTTTATATACACCTGAAAAGGTGTCTACTTAATAGTTATGTTGAAGAATGAATAAGCGACGAAAAGTGCTTTTGTGGATAGGACTAATCCTATCAATCCCGGCAACAGGGTATGCCGGAATTAGTGTCATTTTCTATTCTTGGCTAAACGCAGCGAATCCCGAACATTGGCCTGCTACAAAAGCAGGATTGTGGGCTGGCGGTGCTCTTTTTCTCACTGTGGTGTTTTTCTCGCTGTTTGTGTATTGCGTCAGGGCATTAATAAAAAATGCAAATCAAGAGTACCGAAATGAGCAAAATCCAACATAACACGGCGCTCCACCCGACCAAAAACCGCTACGCGGTTTTCGTCGGGTGAGCTAGGCGTTAGGCATTACTCGTTCCGTCAAGAAATTATATGTAAGAGGCAATAATGAACAGAAAAGCAAAATGTTCGTGTGGGAAAGTACAAATAGAGCTTGCAGGTGACCCAAAGATGGTGATTACGTGCAGTTGTTTAAACTGTCAAAAACGAACGGGCTCGGTATTTGGAGTTGGGGCGTACTTTGGTAACGACCAAATAGTATCAAAACAAGGCGATCCTAAGTTGTTCGTTGATACGAGCGATGACGGGAGAAAACTCTACCGTTCGTTTTGCCCTAATTGCGGTTCTACCGTTCATTGGGAAGCTGAGTTCATGCCAAACGCAGTTGGTGTGGCTGTTGGGTGTTTTGAAGATCCGAAGTTCCCAGAGCCAGTTGCGGCAGCATGGAATAGATCGAAACATGATTGGGTTAATTTTCCTGAAAGCTGGCCAAAATCAGATACACAGGAATTTAAGAAAAATGCCTAACAATAGCGGTCAAGCGGACCCACTTCCGCGGAGTACATTTTGTGCTCTGAATAGCACAAAATGTACTCCGCTCCAGCGGTCCGCTTACCGCTGGCGTTGGACGTCATGAAACGTATTTATTCAGCTTGGGCGAAACACGGCTCGTCGCTGCCAAATTGTCTGGCAGAAGGTATTGACCCGCCGCGATTCAACAACGGGGATGTTGATCCTGATTGTCAGGTGCGACTTTGGACTATAGAAGTTGGGTCTCCTGAAGAAGCATTAGCCATTAGAAATCTTAGATGCGGTTGGGAGCCATATGAACCCGAAGGAGAGGCAGAACCCTGCCCAACGTGTGGCGCCATGCACTATCCAGTGGGTAGCGGTCAGTGTTGGCAATGCGATCATCAGTGCTAGGTGTGTGTCGTCCAACCCAGCGCTCAACCGGAGCGCGGTTATAATGCGGTTTTATTTTTTCAGCTTTCCGTGCCGCGCCCGGTTAGCTTTACGTTAGGCATATCTCCATGAACACAGTCCGTTTCGGCTCAGAATCCGAGTACATTGAAATTCAATTGCCAGCGTCGTATTCAAGCGAAGGCTGGGCGCAGGCCGAAGTTCAAATTGCCGTTCATTGCTTTAGTGGAGTAATTTCTCCTTGGGTAGAAAAAATTGATTTTGAGCAATTCACAAAGCAGCTTCGCGCTTTGTATCAGTCGCTTCAAGGCGAAGCCTCGTTCACTCCTATTGAAGAACAGTTTACTTTCAAGTTATCTGCTGGTAGCACTGGTCGTGTTCTTCTTACAGGCCAAGCTTGGTCAATGGCCACTCACGAAAATCAACTACGGTTTGAGCTTCAGCTAGATCAATCGTATTTGCTGGCTCCGCTCGAAGCTCTGGAAAGTCTTCATGGCAAGCAACATGCCTAACGAATAAGGTTAGATTGTGTGAGCAAAGCGAACCACAATCTGAACCGGTTGTTGGACAAGCCCGGTGATCATGGATCTGACTTTAATATAAGAAAATAGCTTTTCGGCGTTTGTGGGATGCGGTGGCTTGTCTGAGGCGGTAAGGCTCAAGAACAAGCCAATAGGGTCGCCATGCGGCAACAACATCCGGAAAGGGATGCATTCAGGTGCATTAAGCCCCGAATTTGAGCCGAGCGCAGGCCTCGGCGCAAACATGCCGATTCAGGCCGGGCCGGAATGACGGATGGACTTACATAACCTGTTCCTTTCGGTTTCGTTAGACCGTTGGCATTGCCAGCCTTATTGAGGAAGGTGGCATCTGTGTTTTGACAATCTTCATGTCACCGCCGCAGCACTGGCATTTGAGCCCAGGACGTTTTCTGAGCCAGGCCAGCGCTTGGTTCGGATTCACGCTGAGCAGATATTGCAGCAGGCGGATCAGGCGTTTGCTGTTGGGGTGTAAAAAGCCGAAATTGCGGGCACGCCGAAATCCGTTGGGCAGCACATGCCGAAGGATCAGCCACAGGAACTGGGCGCCTGGCAGGGTTCGGGTGCGCATCTGTCGGGTTTTGCTGTCCCGATAACGGAAAGTCACCTGGCCGTCCCGGCAGGCGATAATGTCCTTCTCCTGGATAACGCCTTTATAAAGATAGCGGCCAAGATAGACCAGCGCCTTATCCCCGCGACCGACAGACTTGACGTCGACGACCCATTTTTCCGGGTAGCGGTCCGACAGCGTTAAGCTTGCTTCCCGGATAGCCTCGAGCAGTTTAGCGCGGAACACTTTCGCCAAAGCTTTGTGGTTGAACAGATAAGATTTATTGGCTTTGCCGGTTTTCGTGCGCCACAGCCGTTCATCGGCATCGATAGCCGCCGCCGGCATCACCAGATGCACATGGGGATGGTAATCAAGTCGGCGAGAATGAGTATGCAAAACGGCAATGGCACCGGCGTTCCCCTGAAGCTGTGGATCGTTTTGCGTGAAGGCTTTGACGGTTTCCCAACTACAGCGGATCAGCAGGTCATACAGCGTGCGTTGCTGTTGCCAGGCCAGCGCTCTGAGTTCGTTGGGTAAGGTGAAGGTCAACAGAAAATATTCGGCCGGCACCTGTTTTTGCAGTTGGCGCTCCAGCCATTGCTGGCTTTCGTGCTGCTGGCAATGGGGGCAACTGCGATGGCCGCAGGAATGGGGGACGTAGACTTGGTGGCTGCAGTCGTCGCATGCCGCCAGCATCACGGGACTGTGCGAGGTGCGGCAGTGCCTCATGGCGGCCAGCGCCTTGCGCTGGCTGGGCAGCAGCGAGTTCTGATAACGTTCGAGAAATTCAGTTTCAAAGGTTTCGATGATGGATGAGAGTAGGATCATTTCACTTTCCCCCAGTCCAGGGCAAAGCCATTCATCAAGGCATTGATCAACTGATTGGCGTTCCGGTTCGTGCCGGAAGTCAGATGGGTATAGCGGGCAGTGGTCAGGATACTGTGGTGGCCGAGGATTTTCTGCACTTCCAGCAGATCGACGCCGGCTTCGATCAGATGTGTGGCGTAGCTGTGGCGTAAGCTGTGCGGGGTAATCTTTTTTTT
>SWBX01003544.1_pt1 | contig 57862 bp, 50 predicted proteins | sample 4693051 | NCBI WGS metagenome assembly SWBX01 (sample SAMN10267272, study PRJNA491770) | bioreactor metagenome | isolation source: DHS bioreactor inoculated with marine | place: Japan: Omine Ridge, Nankai Trough | reverse complement strand
TTGAACTGATCCTTGTTGGGGCGATCGGCACTGGAACCAAACTGGCGTTTACGCAGTAACAAAACGTAATCTAGAAGCTGCCCGATACGCCGGTCTTTTTCGTTTAATACACGCTCTTTTTCTTTGACAACACCTCGCAATTGAACCAACTCAGACTTGAGCTTATCGTGGTTATTTTGGAGTGAAAGTGTTGCCGAATTCATGCGTTGAATTATAACAAATAAGCACTTATCAAGCAGCAAAATATGGCATTAAAACAACGGATATTTGACTGCCTTATGGGCTTCAATCCGGGTGATATCCAACCCCTCAAGCAACCAGCCAAGTTCACGCGTCGATATCTCTATAGCACTTATATTATCCTTGGCTGGCCACCAGAATCGCTGCTTCTCAAGCCGCCGGTAGAAGAGCCAGAATCCATTGTTGTGCCAGTAGAGGATCTTGATCTTATCCCGTAGCCGGTTACAGAAAACGAACAGATGACTGGAGAAGGGATCGGCTTCCAGGGCATCCTGTACCAGGACCATCAGGCCATTCATCGCTTTTCTGGATAAAGGGGACGCTACCCTTTAATCAAGATCGATGGCAAGATCGATGGGGTCAGACTCGATTGATAAGGTATCACTCCATTAAAAAGCCCCGACCGTTTGGCCGAATAGCAAATAGGGACAGGTCTTGCGTTTTGCCTCTATTGCAAAAAACCGCAAAAAACCGGGTCAGAGAGTAATTGTTTCTAATATAGGTTCAGAAACAACATGGACACCCACCCGAAATCACATAACAACTTTGTCAAAACGATGCTCCTGACGTCGTGATCTAGCACCACTTTTATGGACGGTTATTCACAGGCAGATAAGGGATTAAAGCGATCATATTAGTAAATCCTTAAGGACTGCTTTGGTCACAAAACAGGCCTATTGGACACGCAGTTGCTGTAACATCAGATCTGGAATTTTACAATTGAAAGTGAATTCAGTGGTTATTAACTTTAACTATTTAGTGAGCTTTTTCCAATCAAACTCCTGGTTGAACTCTTCCATCTCAGTATTTTCTGCCACTATGCGGATGATGACCTTCTCCGGGTCAAACCCTTTGGGTACAAGCAGAGGTTGCTTGATCTCCTGGTAATTTTTAAACCCCAAAACATAGTCTGATTTCTGATTAGATGTAAGTTTCTCCAGGGTATATATCTTCTCTTCCTTATCTTCGGTTCCGGCCAGTGAAACCGTCATAGAGCCATGTATGCGTTCTCCGTCATTGATACTACGGGACACCGTTACCTTGAATTCAACTCCGTCATCCGTCCCTTTGGTATTGATGCTGATGTTCCTAATAACAAACCTGCCCTTGAGATCAATGACCTTCTGCTTGAGTTGCTCAATCTCCTGGGCCATGGAGTCACGCTGCTGCTCCAATTCCTGGATCGTAGGATCGCTCGATACTGTGGAACTGACCCTGCTCTGGCCAGAAACTTCTATTTTCGACAGTTTAATCTTAAGGGCTAAATTCTCCTTTGTCAGATCTTCGATTATCTTATTCTTACCACCTGGGAAAGTCCGAACTGCACGCGTCTTCGACAGCACATCGGACCATGCATATCTGTGGGTTAGTGGATTAGCGGTATCGTTCCCGGTAATAAGCTCCAGTGTTACTGCCTCTGGTAAAAATTTATTTGGCAGTTTCAGAATACCGGTTAGATCCTGAGAAAGATCGAACACGCGATGGTTATCTTCCAGGCCTTCGGCCTTCTGCGGCACCTCAACCACTTCAGGCTTGCCGTTAGTAGCACCGGAAATGGCCAGCTTCAGCATGCCTGTAGCCATACCATCCACACCCATAATCGGTTCAATGCTCACCTTATATTCAAAAGAGCCTCTTTTCTTGCCTGGGCTGATTTGAATATCTTTTATTTTCAGTTGAAGATTGTGCTCCGCGGCAGATTCGCTAATAGTAGTCATTTCACTGGCTGGCTTGGTTGGCTCGTCCCGGAGCCTAGTGATCTCGCCTGAGGTCGTTTCCTGGATGGAGCTCGCCCCCAGCCCTACTAAAGCATCAGCCCTTCTCTTAAGAGTCTTGTACTCTGACCTGAGCTGTTCCAGCTGGCGCCCTGAGTCCAAATCTTGTTCTGGCAGGTCAATGACGTCCAGTTCAAACCCATCACGGCCAAACTGATAGGCTGCCCAGGTGCAAACGACAAACAATATCAGGATAACGATCAGCCATTTCGAGTTACCACGATTGGACGTCGCTGCTATATTTGGTGTTTTTATCCGTTTTCTTGGTATAGACATAGTCTTAAGGTTATAAAAAACAACGCAAATTATCCACTAATGATTAAAGTTATCAGAGATCCTGAGAGCAACAGAGCAGATTACATAGTTGCTGCATGTCTGATCTTATATTATTTCTGGGCTAAGGATATAATGCTCCGTTTTTTACCGGAACAGTATTTGCCAGTTTAGACTATGGTCGCAGACCGATTGATATTCGGAAACAGCCATATTCCATACACTAGCAACGGCTACAGCATAGCAGTTATCTCAATAACTATATTGATATTGAATATACACAACCTAGTTAAATCTCACCCGATATATTGAATTATGGAAAAAACCTACGACCCAAAGAACCTGGAACAGCGCTGGTATCAGACTTGGGAGGAGCGCGGTTACTTCGCCCCACAGGGAGCGGCCGCCCCTTCTGACCAGGCAGACAGTGGAAACAGTTATTGCATCATGATCCCGCCGCCAAATGTCACTGGCAGCCTGCACATGGGGCATGCCTTCCAGGACACCATCATGGATGCATTGATCCGTTACCACAGGATGAAGGGTGACAAGACCCTGTGGCAGGCCGGCTCAGACCATGCGGGGATTGCCACGCAGATGGTGGTGGAACGATTGGTCAATGCAGAGGGCAAAACCCGTCACGATTATGGTCGTGATAAGTTTATTGACAAGATCTGGGAGTGGAAAGAGAAATCCGGCAACACCATAACCCGCCAACTGCGGCGTATGGGGTCATCCCTGGATTGGGAACATGAACGTTTCACCATGGATGATGGCCTGTCTGATGCAGTCAAAGAGGTGTTTGTACGCCTGTATGAAGAGGGCTTGATCTACCGGGGCAAACGTCTGGTGAACTGGGACCCTGAACTACACACCGCAGTTTCTGACCTGGAAGTGCTGTCCCAGGAAGAGAACGGCCATATGTGGCACATGCGTTATCCCCTCTCCAATGGTCAGGGACATATGGTTGTCGCAACAACCCGTCCGGAGACCATGCTGGGAGACTGTGCTGTTGCAGTAAACCCGAACGATGAACGCTATCGCCACATGATCGGCGAGCTGTTGGAACTGCCTCTGACTGGACGCAAGATCCCGATCATCGCTGACGAAGAGCACGTAGACCCTGAGTTCGGCACTGGCTGTGTCAAGATCACCCCGGCCCATGATTTCAATGATTACCACGTATGGCAGCGGCACCGGGACGAGGTCAGCATCAGTGAACAGAGACATGGTGGGCTGATCAATATCTTCACTGTGGATGCAGCCATTCGCGACAACGATCCGGAAGAAGGCCAGCTGATTCCAGTCAAATACATTGGGATGGATCGCTATGATGCCCGCAAGCAGATCGTCGCCGATCTAGAGGACCTGGGCCTGCTGAAGAAGGTCGACGACCACAAGCTGATGGTCCCACGCGGCGACCGCTCAAACTCGGTGATCGAACCCTTACTCACAGATCAGTGGTACGTAAAGGTAGCCCCTCTGGCCAAGCCCGCCATCGAGGCGGTGGAAACCGGCAAGATAAAATTTGTCCCGGACAACTGGAAGAACACCTATTTTGATTGGATGCGCAATATCGAAGACTGGTGCATCAGCCGCCAGATCTGGTGGGGACATCGCATCCCGGCCTGGTATGACGCAGAGGGTAACGTCTATGTTGGTCGGTCTGAACAGGAGGTGCGGGAACAGCACCAACTGGCCGCTGACTACCCCTTGAGTCAAGACGAGGATGTGCTGGACACATGGTTCAGCTCCGCGCTCTGGCCCTTCTCCACCCTGGGCTGGCCGGAAGATACTGAGCGAGTCAGGACCTTCTACCCCACCAGCGTACTGGTCACCGGGTTTGACATCATCTTCTTCTGGGTCGCCCGCATGATCATGATGGGCATAAAGTTCATGGATGAAGTGCCATTCCATGAGGTCTACGTCCACGGCCTGGTGCGCGACTCCCACGGTGACAAGATGTCAAAGTCCAAGGGCAACGTGCTCGACCCCATAGACCTGATCGACGGCATCGAACTGGAAGCACTGGTGGCCAAACGCACTAGCGGGCTGATGAATCCCAAAGACGCACCTAAGATCGAAAGGCAGACCCGCAAGGAGTTTCCCGATGGCATCCCAGGCTTCGGCACCGACTCCCTGCGCTTCACCTACGCCGCTCTGGCCTCTACCGGCCGCGACATAAAATTCGACCTGGGCCGCATCGAGGGCTACCGCAACTTCTGCAACAAGCTGTGGAATGCCGCCCGATATGTGTTGATGAATACTGAAGATCAGGACTGCGGCACGGGCGGTGAAGAGTTCGAACTAAGCGTAGCTGATCGCTGGATCATCTCCCGACTTCAACAGACAGAGATCAAGGTAACTGATGCGATAGATAACTACCGCTTAGACCACGCCGCCCAAGCCATCTACGAATTCACCTGGAATGAATATTGTGACTGGTATTTGGAGCTGTGCAAGCCGGTACTAATGGGTGATAACTCCAGCGAACAGCTCAAGCTCGGAACCCGTCGCACCCTGGTTCGAGTTCTGGAGGCCCTGTTACGCCTGACCCATCCGATCATGCCGTTCATCACCGAGGAGATATGGCAGCGGGTTGCGCCTCTCACCAATGTGCAGGGGGATGTTGATATCGCGGGAAACGAGAAACCGGATGCGACCACTATCATGACCCAGCCCTTCCCGGTGGCAGATCAGAGCCTGATAGACCCCAGCGCCATTAGTGAAATGGAATGGGTAATGCAATTCATCCTGGGCGTTCGCCGCATCAAGGGGGAAATGAATATCGCACCGAGCAAACAGATACCTGTACTATTGGGCAATACATCACAGACAGACGTGGACTACTTCAAGAATAATCGCCACTACCTGGATTTTCTTGCCCGCACCGAATCGGTGGAGATACTCGCCGCTGGCGATGATGGCCCGGAATCAGCCACCGCTCTGATTGGAGAGATGAAACTACTTATTCCTCTGAGCGGTCTTATCGATAAAGATGCAGAGCTTGGGCGTCTAAACAAAGAGATATCCAAGCTGAAACAGGATTTGGAGCGCGCTGAGAAGAAACTCTCCAATCCTGGTTTTGTGGATAAGGCACCAGAGGCTGTCATACAGAAAGAGCGCGACAAGATGGATGACGCCAGATCTGCCCTAAAGCAGCTGGAAGAGCAGTCAAACAGGATCAGCGCCCTGTAAGTTTAACCAGATGAATACATCAGGAATACGGGTTCAATACCCGGCTTCTGCTAGATTAATGACACTAGATACCATAGGACACTGTTTTTATGTACTTTCGCGACAAACCAACCAGATCTATTGCGGTTTATTCCAGACAGATCCTGGTATCTCTATGCCTCGTAATGTTTACACCTGTGGCCAGCACCCAGGCAGTCGGGTTTCTTGATTTTGGTAAAGATTTCGAATCATACACTCCTATGGGTTCCGTAATTAAGGGGCTGTTTGATAATAAAAAATACGTGCTGGATACATCCAAGCAACTCAACTGGCCACTACTGCGCACATACTATAAAGCACGCGGTTATAGTCCCGCATGGTGTCGCAAAGACGATCATGGTTACAGCGTAGATCTATTGTTGGGGTTTCTCAAAACCTCCTACCAAGAGGGGCTAAATCCTGACGATTACAAGATAACCCCGGATGTGACCGATTGCAGCCTACTCAGTAGTGAACAGAAAGCAGAGTTTGACGTCGCATTAACCAATGCCTTCCTCAAATACAGTAAAGACGTACACTCTGGGCGCGTGGACCCGGAACATGCTGACGAAGAGTGGCATATCAAAAAGGAAAAGTTCGATCCAATTGCGACCCTAGATGCTGCATTCAAGAACAACAACCTTCAGGAGACCCTTTCCAACCTACCACCACAACACCAGGGGTACACTTCTCTGAAATCAGAGCTGGTGAAGTTACGAAAAATCGCAGAAAACCGTTCCTGGCCATACATACCTGAAGGTCGCACACTCAAGCCGGGCGACACCCATCCACTCGTCCCACTGATAAGAAGACGCCTGGCGGGTGAGCTGAATGGTGGTCTACGTGTGTACGGCAGCAACAATCAGCTATATGGCAATGAACTGAAAGCCGCTGTAGAGAGTTTCCAGAGACGTTATGGATTGGAAGTCGACGGAATTCTTGGTCGCGGCACCTTCAGAGCTATGAACATGAGCGTCGCACAACATATTCAAAAGATCACGACCAACATGGAACGTTGGCGCTGGATGCCAAGAACACTGGGTGAAAACTACATCCTAATAAACGTACCCGGCTTCGAGATGGATTTTATCAAGCAGGGCCAGTCAATACTGAGCATGCGTACCATCAGTGGGCGCAAAGAGAACACCAGCCCTTCATTTGAAACCAAGATTACCCAAATCATCTTCAACCCAACCTGGACTGTACCGACAAGTATTGCGATCAATGAGCTGCTGCCACAACAGCAGGAAGATCCAAATTTCTTAGCCAACTCAGATATCGAAGTATTTCTGCGGGATAATGGAGACACAACATACGATCCGAAAAATATAGATTGGAGTCAGTTTGACGAAAAAAGCCTCCCATACATGCTGCGTCAAAGGTCTGGCCCCCACAACAGCCTTGGTCGAATAAAATTCCAGACCCCAAACAAATACGCCATATTTCTACATGACACGCCCTACCGTCCCCTGTTCGGTAAAAGAGTACGCGCCTTAAGTCACGGCTGTATCCGTCTGGAAAAACCGGAGCAACTGGCTGCCATGCTATTAGAAGACAGCTCCTACCCCACCCAGGAATCCGCAGAAAGAGTGGTTAATCTGATCGAGAGCAGAGAGACCATAGAACACGACCTACCCGAACAACAACAGGTACCAGTTTACCTCGTGTACATCACTGCATGGGTAGACAAAAACGGCGTACTACAGCTCAGAGATGACATCTATGGGCGTGATCGCAAGATTAGCAACAGCCTGTCCAGGCAGGTACAGCTGAATAATAACCTAGTAGAATATTCAGGAAAATAATAGAGTTAGGGCGATTTACTACTTGACGTGACGGCTGTTTTGCGTAAGATACTGGGTTGATATGGCTAGACAGCCGGTGCGTAGCTGGGAAATGGCTTACTAACGACCTGTGTTTATAAAGCAAAATAACTTCATGTTCTGCGATGACGTCGACTCCTCTCGGAGGCGATTTGTCGCGTGCTCAACTGGTGCAGCTGCTATTCTGCTACCAAAAGCGTTGATGTTTGGTGAAGCTCTCTCGAAAAATGAGCTTGTTGGCCTGGACTTCATCGAAGATGGAAATGAGCTGGTAACCGCAGAAGAATTTGCCAAATACGCTGAATCGTCCGCAGTATTTGAACCAGAAATCCTGACTGATATAGAGCCGCAAGAGATCTTAAGTAAATCAGAAGAACTAGCCGAACATATTGAATCTGCGGCAGTTTTTGAACCAGAAATCCTCACCAGCAACACCCCTTCCACCTCTTCGCGTAACATCGCCAGCAGCACAGCAGAGCGTGTTAAAACCACGATAGCAGCTCGTCCCAAAAAGGTAATTACCCAGCCTAAACAGGTAATCGCCAAACATGACAAGGTCATTTCCAAGCCTAAACGGGTGATTGCCAAGAAGAAGAGCAGCTATTCCAGAAAACGTCTGCTTACCGCCAGAGGCGAAAGAAAGGTACGCCTGAAGAATCTACATACCGGCGAAAACCTCAAGGCAACCTATTGGGCTGATGGTAAGTACATATCGCAAACCATGCGTGACGTAGCCCACTTCCTGCGAGATCATCGCACAGGGGATAGGCACCGCATCGATGCCGGCCTATTGGACATTCTCCATGATATAAATGTCAGAACCGGCAGCCGCCACGAATTCCATATCATCTCCGGCTACCGTTCTCCAAAAACCAACAAAATGCTTAGCTCCAGAAGCAAAGGTGTAGCAAAACGTAGCCTACACATGCTCGGCAAGGCCCTTGATATAAGACTCCCAGGCACTGATCTGCGGAACCTTCGTAAAGTCGCCCTCAGCGTGCGTGCAGGCGGTGTGGGTTACTACCCTCAAGCCAACTTCCTACACGTAGATACAGGACGTTTCCGTACCTGGGGTTAGAATCCCACTCCAGCCCACCGCTCCAGCCCACCGCTCCTTCCTACAACACCATCCACACCATCTGTTTAGCCTAAATCAGTAGAGTCATGTATGAAGAGAATTGGAGCTCACGTCAGCACCAGTGGTGGAGTCGAGAACGCACCACTTAACGCCGAAGCCATTGGAGCCAAGGCCTTTGCCATGTTCACCAAAAACCAGCGCCAGTGGCAAGCCAAACCTTATAGCGAAAAGAATATCCTGGAGTTTAAAGCGAATCTGAACAGGATAGGTATCGCTCCTGAGCATGTTCTGCCCCACGATGGCTATCTAATAAATCTTGGCCATCCAGACCCTGAGCGACTACAGAAATCACGCCTGGCATTTCTAGATGAGGTGCAACGATGCGAACAGTTAGGCCTCAAACTTCTTAACTTTCATCCAGGCAGCCACCTGCGCGAAATATCAGAAGAGGAAAGCCTTGCCCTGGTAGCCGAGTCCCTGAACTGGGTCATGCAGCGCACCCGGGGGGTGACTGCCGTTATTGAAAACACCGCTGGACAAGGGTCAAACCTCGGTTATAGATTTGAACATCTAGCCGCGATCATCGACGGCGTGGATGACAAATCCCGCATTGGTGTTTGCCTGGACACCTGCCACACCTTCACCTCTGGATATGACCTTCGCACTCACGCTGCATGTGATGCAACCTTCTCAGAGTTTGAATCCACTGTTGGGTTTAACTACCTACGCGGCATGCACCTGAATGACTCAAAACCAGACCTGGGGGCACGGGTGGACCGACATGACAGCCTAGGCCAAGGCAAACTTGGATGGGAAGTATTCAGCTACATAATGAATGACAAGCGTTTCGACGAGATACCTATGGTGTTGGAAACCATAGACAGCGACATCTGGGCACAGGAAATAGAACAGCTATATGCCCTGGAAAAGTAATGGGGTTACTTAGCTGTCACCTGGGCCTGAATAACTGTCAGTGCGATAGTAAAAACAATATCCTCCACCGTAGCCCCGCGACTCAAGTCATTCACCGGCTTAGCCAGCCCCTGCAACATGGGTCCGATGGATAATACATCAGCGCTTCTTTGTACCGCTTTATAGGTTGTGTTGCCGGTATTCAGATCAGGAAAAATAATCACCGTAGCATTGCCAGCCACTGGACTACCAGACGCCTTTTGTTCACCTACGGATGGAACCGTGGCCGCATCGTATTGCAGCGGACCATCCACCAACAGCTCCGGAGCACGTTGCCGCACCAATGCAGTGGCTTCTGCCACCTTCTGCACATCGACACCAGCCCCGGAATCACCGGTACTGTAGCTGATCATTGCAACTCGCTCCGGTATGCCAAATGCCTTGGCTGAGGCAGCGCTCTGGATTGCAATCTCAGCAAGCTGTTCGGCCGTTGGGTTCGGATTTACTGCACAGTCTCCAAACACCAAGACCTGGGTTGGCAGACACATAAAAAAGACCGAGCTTACCAAACTACTGTCGGGCGCAGTTTTGATCAGTTGCAAGGCCGGTCGGATAGTATTAGCGGTTGAGTGCACAGCGCCGGAAACCATCCCATCCACCTGGTCCATCTTCATCATCATAGTGCCTAGCACAGTACCTTCATGCAGAGCATCACGTGCCTGCTCCACGGTCAGTCCCTTACTCTTTCTGAGTTCCACCATCGGTTCAACATAGGACTCGATATTAGATTCAATGTCGATGATCTCCACACCTTCACCCAGAACAATGTTATTAATGTCGCAAGCAGTATATATCTCACTCTCATTCCCCAGCAGCACCAGTTTGGCAATACCTCGTTTGGCACAAATAGCGGCAGCGGACAGTATCCTTGGTTCAGTACCTTCCGGAAGGACGATGCGCTGAGGATTGCTTCGGGCCTGGGTAATGAGTTGGTAACGAAATGCCGGAGGACTGAGACGTATCCTTCGCTTGCTACTTGCCAGCCCCAGAATCCAGTCAGAATCAATAAAATTAGCGATGGAATTCATAACCAGTTTGGCTCGTTCTGTGTCACCCAACCGAATTTCGAAGTCCATATTGAAGATAGAGCGAGCGCTATCATAGGTATTGCCAGGAAGGCCAAGAACCGGCAACCCGGCAGTAAATGCCTGGCGACAGAGGTCCATGATGCGTTGATCAGGTTCCGTGTCTCCGGATAGCACCAGACCAGCAAGCTCAACACCATTAAGCGTGGCTAGGGCTACGCCCAGAATAACATCCGAACGATCGCCCGAGGTTACAACCAGACAGCCATGATTAAACACTCTTGATGAGCGCTCAATACTGGCGGCGGCAATCCTTATATCACGCACACGACGACTTTCCATATCGCCTTCACGAATAACACGCGCATTCAACTGATCGCATACGTCTTTGACTCTGGGAGCATTGAAGCTTTTGCGAAATGGAACAAGGCCAAGGGGACGTATACCTGCCAGCTCCAACTTGTTAATCAGATCGGCAAACACCTCTTTGTGTCTGTCTGGAGATCCGGCCCTGGCCAATACGCTGGTAACGGCTGGAGCCTCCTCTTCTTCCCTATCATCATGGATCTTATTCAGGATGCAGCCGATAACCCGTGAGCCATAGGCCTGCCTTGCTATGCCATAATCGTCTATAGTCTGCCCCAGATCTTCTTTATCGATGTCTCCGATAATAATCACCTCTGCATCAATGGCGTTGGCGATAGCAGAATTCAGCCGTACTGAGTAGACCTGCTCAGACGAAGGCACCAAACCTTCAACCACGACCACATCATTTTTCATCGAAGCCAGCTGAAACTTGGCTACGATCTCTTCTGTAATAGTATCGCTCGCCCCTTCTGCCAACAGATGCTCAACATAGTCGGCACTCAAAGGTTCTGGAGCATCAATATGGGTTGTAGCCCTGATTAAGGCTGTCGATGTGTCAGCAAGTATATCCTTGCCATTTTTCATGCCCTGACAGATCGGCTTGAAAAAACCAACATGTACCCCATGGCGTTCCAGGGCCTGTACTAGTCCTAGACATACAGAGGTAAGACCAACATCATGGTTAGAGGGAACAAGCAAGATAGGATGTGGCATGTTGTTATTCGCACTCGTAAGTTTTGGAGGCTTTGATTATTACATCAGTATCGCGGGCGATCACCAACTCCTCGTTGGTCGGAACAACCATGACAGCCACAGCGGATGAATCGCTACTTATCATCCCGTGTGAATCCACACCATTCCGGTTGTTTCGCTCATGATCACAGTCTAGATCAAATACTGCGAGATGTTTCAAAACAAGTCGCCTAACCTCGGAAGAGTTTTCCCCAATACCTCCGGTAAACACCAGGGCGTCAAATGTCGGCAAACCAACTGTTAAGGCGCATATCTGTTTTGCCAGCCGATAAACAAACACCTCAAGTGCGATAATGCTTCGTTCATCACCTTCCGCAACAGCGGTGCAGATCGCCCGCATATCGGAATATTTTCCAGAGAGACCGAGCAGGCCGCTTTCCTTGTTCAAGATATTGGTTATGGTCTTTAGATCCATACCCAGTTGATCCTGCAAAAACCCATGCAGACTTGGATCAACATCACCGGAGCGTGTCCCCATAACCAACCCTTCAAGCGGAGTCAGGCCCATGGTTGTATCGACAGATTTACCAGCGCGCACGGCAGCAGCACTACATCCATTACCAAGGTGCGCGCTGATAAGGTTTAGCTCTTCCGGCCTCTTGCCCAATATCTCCGCCGCCTTGGTGAATACATAGCTATGACTGCTACCATGAAAGCCGTAGCGCCGTATGGTGTAATCCTGATACCACTCATAAGGTACGGCGTAGAGGAAGGCTTCGCGTGGCATGCTCTGATGGAAGGCAGTATCGAATACAGCAACATTGGGCAGATCGGGAAACTGCTGCACAGCCAGGTTAATACCAAGCAGATTAGATGGATTGTGCAGAGGTGCTAGAAAAGAGCATTTTTCGATAGCTCTGAGCACATCAGGAGTGATTAATACAGAAGCTGAAAAGTACTCCCCCCCGTGCGCGACTCGATGACCGACGCCATGGATATCAGCAAGCAAACTCTTTTCGCTTAGAGTGCTTATCATGGCTTGTATTGCACAGCCATGGTCATCCCGTTCCAGGATGGATTCAGTTAGAGCACCATCTTGTATCCAGCGAAAAATGCTGTTGCCGGTGCCCAGACCATCGGCCAAACCTGTAGCTACCTCAGCCTCTGAGACAGGATCGATTACGGCGAATTTAAGAGACGAGCTTCCCGAATTGATTGCAAGTATGGTCATTTACTGTTTTTCCAGGCACAGATATGTGTGGTATGGCGTACGCTTGTTCCAGTTAATGATAAGCAGTTGAAGTAACAAAGCATAGGAAACGCATTGTAGTTTATCAAGCTGATCATTTGTTTAAGCTACAATGGACAATAACAGCCCGGATGCATCACAATAGCACAATTCTACCAACCAACTAATAGATCTAGGATCCTTAAATCAAATGCCTTTTTTTGTATATCGCATAGCTGCTGAGAATAAACTCGAACATATCGAAACCTTTGAGAAGTACCGTGACGCTAAGGTGAAGCTCAACACACTGCGCAAGGATGAGCAGGAAGGATCCGATGTCATATGTCGCATGATCCACGCAACCAACAGATCAAATGCAGAAAGACTTTTGCTTGCACCGCGTGAGGAGCGCATCATCGGAGATTAATCACCAACTAGCGGCCAGCTCCATCTCCCCTGCATTGCGCTATGCCGAATCCACGCGTTTGGATCACTGAATGGCACGCCAACAACGACTACCACACCCTTTGTAAGCATTAATCTATTGCGCTAAAGTATCAGTGGTCAGATTAGTAATATTTAATCTGGCTGACGAAAAAGAATATTTAGTTTATGGATCAATAACAAACAAGGATTTTATAATGAAGAAGATATATCTTTTCGCAATATTCATTTCTACTCTCATTGTCACTCAACTCTCACTAGCAGACGATACGTGTAATAAGGTCGGCAAGGTCTCCGGGCGTATACGCACTACCAACCTTAGTGACAAGATTCAAAATGGAACCATCAGGATGAAGATCAAGGTGGGTCATAGACCCTATTTTTTCAAAAAAGGGCGCATTATTGGGCGCACCGTGGCTCAGGGAATAGACACCAATACCGGTCAACCATTTGCAATCATGGAACACAACATGTTCTTTGGATGGAGGACCATACTTGCAACCAGTAATGACCAAGCCTTACTTACACCAACTCGTTTTCAAAACGGTGTTCCATGCGCATTCGATGTGACTGAAAAAATCACCGCGGCAATAGGTACCAATCGACTGAGATCACTCTCAAACAATACGCATGAGGTGGTAGCAAAGGGCTCAATTAGCTTCTGTTCAGATAACAACAGAAACACCTTTAAGTTATCTGGCACCGTCTGCCTGGATTAGAATAGATCTGGTGGCGTGGTATCTTCCACGCCACCAACCAATCTTCCAACTTCAGTAGTAACCTGTACGACGTCAGATACCCATACAGAGATATTTGATCTCCATGTACTCTTCGATACCGTACTTGGACCCCTCTCTGCCAACACCTGACTGTTTTACTCCGCCAAACGGGGCTATGGCAGTGGAGATGATCCCGGAATTTATACCGACCATGCCGTATTCCAACTGCTCTGATACTTGCCAGACCCGACTCAGATTCTGACTATAAAAATATGCGGCCAAACCAAACTCTGTATCATTCGCCATTTCTATAGCCTCCTCCTCGGTAGAGAAACGAAACAGTGCCGCAACCGGTCCAAAGGTCTCTTCATGCGCCACCAACATCCTGGAAGAGACATCCACCATCAGTGTGGGTTGAAAAAAGGTTCTACCAAGCTGATGGCGTGCACCTCCAACCAAGACAGAGGCACCTTTTTCCACCGCATCAGAAATGTGCTCTTCCACCTTATTGACTGACGCCTCATTGATCAGAGGCCCCTGGGTGACACCATCGTCCATACCGTCACCTACTTTCATCTGCGTCACGGCAGCGGCCAGTTTGTTTGCGAACTCATCATATACGCCATCCTGCACCAAAAAACGGTTGGTGCAGACACAGGTCTGACCCGCGTTGCGGTATTTAGACTGAATGGCGCCTTCGACTGCCGCATCCAGATCGGCATCGTCAAATACGATAAAAGGTGCGTTGCCCCCCAGCTCCATAGATACCTTCTTCATGGTAGCGGCACACTTTGCCATCAGTACCCGCCCTACCTCGGTCGACCCAGTGAAAGATAGCTTCCGCACGGTCGGATTTGAAGTGAGTTCGTCTCCTATCTCTCCGGCGGGTCCGGTTACCACATTCAACACGCCCGGCGGCATACCGGCCCGATGTGCCAGTTCGCACAGAGCCAAGGCAGAGAGAGGTGTGTCACCAGCCGGTTTGATCACCATAGTGCAACCGGCAGCCAGGGCAGCTCCGGCTTTGCGCGTGATCATGGCATTGGGGAAATTCCATGGGGTTATTGCAGCACAGACCCCAACCGGCTGTTTAAGAACCAGGATGCGTTTATCTGCCTGATGAGTTGGTATGGTATCGCCATACACCCGCTTGGCCTCTTCAGCGAACCACTCGATAAAGGATGCTCCGTAGGCGACCTCACCCATTGATTCTGCCAGCGGCTTACCCTGCTCCTGAGTCATAATGATGGCGAGATCCTTCTTGTTCTCCAACATCAACTCATACCAGCGCCGCAGGATACCGGACCTTTCTGCCGCCGTCTTTTCCTGCCATGAAAAGAATGCAGTCTCAGCCAGTTCAATGGCCCTCCTGGTCTCGGTAGTCCCCATGCTGGGAACATGGGCCAGCAGGGTGCCATTGGCCGGATTTACAATCTCACGGGTTGCACCGTCATCCGCTTTAACCCATTCTCCATTTATATAACAGGCTTCGCGCAATAACTCATTGTCATTCAGTTGCATGATCAGGTTCCTGGTTGATTCGCAAAATATCTTACCGAGTAGCCTCTATAATATAATTTCAGGTTCCTGCGGCGTATCACATTTTTCAATACACCGCTCTGATAAAGTTATATATGCTTAAGGTCAACGATCAAAGCTATCCATCTATTGGAGCATAAAATGAGAATAAGCAGGTTTGTCGGCCAAGACAACCAGATACGCTTCGGGGTGATAGGGGAAAACGCAGTCGCAGAGATACTTAATGGCGACCTGTTCGAGGGGATGCAACTGACAGGTAGATTTGAGCCTGTGGTAAAACTCCTGGCTCCATTGCAACCTGGTAATATCCTAGGCATAGGCCTTAATTATAAAGAACATGCAAAAGAAACAGGTAAGGACGTATCTAAAAACCCCATCCTGTTTATGAAGCCAACTGGCGCCCTCAACCATCCGGGTGGCAACATCGTATTACCGAGTTGTTCGCAAAATGGGCCAGAGGTGGACTTTGAAGCGGAACTCGCAGTTGTTATCGGCAAGCCAGCGCGTAATGTACCGGTTGAGTCAGCCCTGGACTACGTACTTGGTTACACCTGCGCCAATGATGTATCAGCAAGACGCTGGCAAAAGCACGGCGGCGGAGGTCAGTGGGTGAGAGGCAAGGGATTTGACAGCTTCTGCCCCCTGGGTCCAGCACTGGTTACCACAGATGAGATACCCGATCCACAGAATCTGCGTGTTCGTTGCCTGCTTAACGACGAAGTGATGCAGGATGGGAATACCAACGACATGATATTCCCGGTTGCTACACTGATAAGTGAGTTAAGTCGTGATATGACCCTGGCACCTGGAACCGTAATTCTAACTGGTACACCATCGGGCGTAGGCGTGGCACGCACTCCTCCGGTGTTTCTAGCGAACGGCGATGTGGTAAGTGTAGAGATAGAAAAGATCGGACAACTAGTAAATATTGTGACTGACTGAATCAACTAGACAGGGTAGACAAATGCGTAAAACCATAGGTAAATTCGACATCAAAAGACTGATAGGCAAAGGCGCTACCAGTTCCGTTTACCTTGGGATAGATCCTTTCACCGGAAGCAAGGTGGCAATAAAGGTTGCCCACCAAGCGGTGTTAAGTGACCCGGTCAACGGACCCAAGTTTCAAAAGATGTTCATGAATGAAGCCAGTCTGGCCGGCAAGCTGAGACACCCGCATATTGTTTCGGTTTATGATGCCGGTAAAGAAGATGACCTGCATTATATCGTAATGGAGTATGTGCCTGGCGACACCCTCAAACAGGCTTGTATGCCAAGGAATTTATTACCATTTGACGATATCGTCGGCATCATCTTTAAATGTTGCAGCGCACTGGACTACGCCTATCATCACGGTGTTATCCACCGCGACATTAAGCCAGCCAACCTACTCATAGATAAATCAAACGATGTAAAGGTAGGCGACTTCGGCACCGCACTGATGGAAAATGCGGACCACACCCAGATCCTTGAAGCAGTGGGTTCTCCGGCATATATGTCGCCAGAGCAGATAGACGGTGAAGAGGTTACCCACAAAACGGATATATATTCACTGGGTGTGGTGATGTATCAATTGTTTTGCGGTCACCTTCCATTTACCGCCAAGAACCAACCTGAACTTATCCGCAAGATAAAGGAAGAGGAACCTACGCCACTGGCTGTAATGCGTCCTGACATTCCGGAGTTCCTGTGTAAGATAGTAGAACGCTGTCTAGAAAAATCACCAACTAACAGGTACTCAACCTGGGGAGAGGTGGCGCAGGATATAACTGCGGCCCACAGTAAACTGGAACTACCATCTGAAGACGTTTCCGATACCGAACAGTTCAACACCCTGAAGAATCTTCACTTCTTCCATAATTTCAGCGAAGTGGAACTATGGGAGGTTGTTCGCATCAGTAAGTGGCGCAAATTTAAGGCTGAGCGTTCTCTGATCAAGGAGGGGAAAATTGGTGATTCACTGTTCATTCTGGCCTCTGGCGAGGCTCGAATCATGAAGAACGGATCCTTCCTCGGACTGGTGGAAACCGGCCAATGCTTCGGTGAGATGGCCTACATCCATGGCAAGAAAAAACCCAGAAGCGCCAGCGTTATTAGCAACACGGATGTAATCATTATCAAGATTCAATCAGATGCCATTCAGGTAGCATCCAACCAATTGCAGACATCTTTTAATAAGATGCTTCTAACCATTCTTTCAGACCGTCTTGAGCAGACATCCGTTTTGGCTTCACTTATTTGATCATGCCCTGAAAACACGGTCCATCTAATCGTCCTGCACCCTACCCCGCAGAGATTTTGTCTGACCGCGTTTGGTCTTGCTATCCATACGTCTCTTCTGGGATGACTTTGTAGGTTTGGTTGGCTTGCGTCTTTTCTGAACTACACTGACACTCTTGATCAGATCAATCAATCTACTCAACCCCTCCTCCCTATTCTTCTCCTGAGTCCTGTATTTCTGAGCCTTGATTACAATCACACCATCCTTGGTCAACCTTTGGTCACTGAGTGCCAGTAACCGCTGCTTATAAAAATCCGGCAGTGATGATGCGCCTATATCAAAACGCAGATGCACAGCGGATGACACCTTATTTACATTCTGTCCCCCGGCCCCCTGTGCCCGAATAGCGCTTATCTCAATTTCATCAATTGGGATAGATACATTGTTGGAGATCTTTAACATGACTGGCGCAGTGATCCATGTGGATTATTGTTTGCAATATCTTTTCACGAACACTGCTGTCTGTATAGTGGAACCTCTGATCAAGTCCATGATGGCCGAGACGCTGCTTTTGCGTCTTGAGATACAAGGCGGCTTGTGCAACTAATGGCCTTTGTCCTTAGTAAACCCTGGACACCATCCTGTCACCACAGGGAACAACCACGATACCTGAATCATCCAGAAAATAGTTCGCCCGATCTTTTTCAGTATCAAAACCTATCTCGGTTCCGGCCGGTATAACGTTATAACGGTCAATGATGACATTGCGTATCTTACAACCCTGCTCAATCTTCACATAGTCGAGAATGATACAATTCTCAATCTCGACACCCTTTTCAATCATCACCTCCAGCCCTACCACACTATTCTTAAGCTTGGCATCCTCTATCAGACAACCAGCCCCAAGCAGACAATTATCCACTCTAAGTCGGCCAACCTTGGTTGCTGGTCCGTCATAACGATAGGTACGGATCGGCCATTGTGGATTGAACATGTCAAAGCGTGGCTCTAGCCCCAGGATGTCATCATGTGCGCGTTTGTAGGATCCAATGGTACCCACATCGCACCAGTAGCCTTTCTCCTCATAGGGCTTAACTCCTGGCACATGATTGTTCGCCATGTCGTAAGCCATAGCCCGTTGGTTATCGACCAGCCAGGGCAGTACATGCTGGCCAAAATCAGTGCCTCCCTCACGATTCACCGCATGCAATGCCTCACGTAGGATATCAGCGCGAAATACATAGATCCCCATGGAGGCCAATACCCTATCAGGGGCATTCGGTATCAAAACCGGTTGTTGCGGTTTTTCATGGAACCCAGTTATGCGCGAAGACTCGTCAATCTCAATGTTTCCATATCTTTCAGCTTCATTTTTAGGCACTGATTTGACCGCAACCGTAACATCCGCCTGCTGATTAATATGGAAATCCAACAGCTGCCGTATATCCATACGGTAAATATGGTCTGAACCAAGCACCAAAACCACCTCCGCCTGATGTTGATCTATCAGAGAACGGTTCTGATATACGGCGTCTGCCGTCCCCTGAAACCAGTCATCACTACCACTACATCTCTGGGGTGGTACCTCGGTAATAAACTGCTCAACCAGCATGGGAGACATCTCCCAGGCTTTATGCAAATGTTCTATGAGTGCCTGAGATTTATACTGTACTAACAGATAGGTAGAGAAGATTTGGGAATTAACCAGATTGCTGAGGACAAAATCTACCAACCGATAGCGCCCCCCAAAAGGGATAGCCGGCTTGCAGCGCATGTCGGTAAGTGGATAGAGACGAGTTCCCTCTCCGCCTGCCAACACAAAAGCGAGAAACTTGGGGTATATCATGACAAGACGCCAGTAGTTAATGCATGAATTTGGCGATTGTCCATCCTAATCCATTAGCCGACACGGCCAACCGTACTGTAAATACTAGTACAGATAAATCAGATGTGCTCCAAGATCAGTGGGTTTTTGCATAGGGTACAAACAGCTATTATCAGAACTGGCTTCCCATATGAGAATTATTTAATAACTTCTGTGTTTATAAGGAAAACCTATCAGGCAGAATGCACGCGGGTCAATCTCCCGCCTCGGCCATAGAAGATATTCGATTGGCAAATACAAGAAATAGATTGAAACAGGTCAGAGCTTTTTATGGATATGTTTCGGTGGATTCAACAACCACTCGCACCTCGATTTCTCCAAAGAATAATCCAGGTCGCTTGGTATTACTCCTCGTCACTCTTCTGTTTACGCTTTTCAGAACGAAGCTTGTTTCGTTGATTAAGATTTTTTGTGAATGTCTCCAGCTCTTTTTTGCCCCACTCTTGCGCTTCAGATTCAGTGGCAAATCCGCCTTGTTTTTTTGATACTACTGTTTTCTTTGATGTCATCCGCCTGGTTATTTCTGCGGTCCAACTCGAATCGTTTTGTACTACCCGATAATCGTACTTCTTGCCTTTAGTCATTTAGGCTAATTCCCTATGAATGTATTTAATGGTTGATTCAGCGCTTGCCGCCAAGTAGTGATCCTAGTATACCTCTTACAATCTGACGTCCCAGTGAACTTCCAACAGAGCGGACAACGCTTTTTACAATAGCCTCTCCCACACCCTGACGTCTTGAGGTTCCGGTCCACATGTTACCTTTTGACTTGTCTTTCTTGGCCTCTTTCTCCTGCTCCGCCCGTGCGTTTTCAGCAAGTTCGACACGGCTCTCTTCTTCAGCGCGTTTCTTCAACATCTCGAAGGCAGATTCACGATCTACCGCTGTGTCGTAGCGCCCTTTAAGTGGTGAGCGTCCAAGCACCTCTGTTCGCTCTGCATCGGTGAGTGGACCTATGCGCGATTGTGGTGGCCTGATCAATACTCTTTCCACCGGGGTCGGGCTTCCATCTTCTGCCAGCACTGAGACCAGTGCCTCTCCGGTACCCAGTTCGGTGATCACCTTTTCTGTATCCAGCTCTGGGTTTTCCCGGAAGGTTTGGGCGACTGTCCTTACCGCCTTTTGGTCTTTTGGGGTAAAGGCGCGCAAGGCATGCTGAATGCGCGCACCAAGTTGACCAAGGATATCTGGCGGTATATCCAGTGGACTCTGGCTAATGAAGAATACACTCACACCCTTGGATCGAATCAGTCGTACTACCTGTTCAATCTTGTCCAACAGTGGACGTGGCGCACGGTCAAACAACAGATGGGCCTCATCAAAAAACAGGACCAGTTTGGGCTTTTCGGGATCACCAACCTCCGGCAGGGTCTCAAACAATTCTGCCAACAGCCACAGCAAAAAGGTGGCATAGACTCTTGGTGACTTGGACATAAGCCCGGTAACATCGAGAATACTTACCACCCCACGTCCCGAGAAGTCTGTAATCATCAGGTCATTTAGGTTAAGTGCTGGCTCACCTAGCAGATACTCCGCACCCTGCTCTTCCAGTACCAGCAACCGCCGTTGGATTGCGCCAAGACTGGCGCTGGTGATATTTCCATACTCGGAAGAGAGATCTTTTGAGTTTGCCCCCATCCAGTTGAGCATGCTGCGGAGATCTTTAAGATCCAGAAGAAGCATCCCATTATCATCGGCAATACTGAATGCAGCGTAGAGGATACCAGTCTGGGTATCATTCAGTTCCAGCAGACTAGAGAGCAACAACGGCCCCATGTCCGAGATTGTGGTTCTGATCGGATGCCCCTGCTTTCCATACAGATCCCAGAACAGGGTCGGATTGGCCTGGGGTGCAAAATCCTTGATGCCGATGGTTTCCAGACGGGAGGTGATCTTGTCGTTCATGCCGATCTCTTTAGCCAAGCCGGAGAGATCACCCTTTACGTCCGCCAAAAATACCGGCACGCCCATGGCTGAGAAATTCTCGGCCAGCACTTGCAGGGTTACCGTCTTGCCGGTACCGGTTGCCCCGGCAATCATCCCATGTCGGTTGGCAGTTTTCGCCAGCAGTGAAACCTGTGATTGTCCGTTACCACCCAGCAAGATCTCATAGCTCATGATGTGCTGGCCTCAATGGTATAAAGCGTCTGAGTGGGGAATGCGAACTCAAGCCCGTTATCATTAAACTGGCGCAGAATCCCCATATTAATCTCAGTTTGGGTATTGGAGATATCCGCTGCCTTCTTTATGTAGTAAATAAACATGATATTCATGGCAAAATCGCCAAATCCGTTGAAGGAGATGATCAGTTTATCCTCGGTATTACTGTTGCTGTCGCCGATCTGTTTCAGCAGGTCCATCGCCTGCTGCATCTTCTCTGGTGGGGTATCATAGGTAAGACCAAGATTAAGGATAATCTTACGTGATGGCTCACGTGAGATATTTTCCACCGGCGCATCGGCAAATTTCGCATTGGGCATAGTCACTATACGCCCTTCCAGGGTCTGTAATCTGGTACTACGAATCCCTATCTCGATAACGGTTCCATCGTAACCAGCAACCTGAATACGGTCACCTATGCGAAACGGCTGGTCGGTAAACACCGTTACCCCGCCAAAAATATTGGATACCGTATCCTTGGCAGCCATGGCCATGGCCAAGCCACCAATACCGAGACCGGCGAGCAAGGCACCCACATTGTAACCGGCATTACTCAAACCAATGACCACGGCCAAGGACCAGATGGCGGTCTTAACCGCCTTTCTCAGGATGGGCAGGAGTTGATCGTCCAGATCATTCTCAGATTTTTCCACTAAGGGCTGAAGATATCCCTGGCACACCGCATCAAACATCCGGCTTAATAGCCAGGCAACCAGCAGAGCCACCAATACCTGGAAAGAGCCATTTATGGCGGTCTCAACCATCTCGGACAGGGTAAGCTGCATCAGACCAAACCAGATGCCGCTGGATACGATAAAGACCACCACCGGTCGTTCCGCCATATCGACAATGATGTCGTCAAGATTAGAACTAGTCCGGCTGGTAAGACCACGTACAATCTTGGAAAAAACCCAATAAATCACCTTGCCCAGCAGCAGGGACAAGATAATGATAGAAAACGATATAATCCAAGTCTGGATGGTATTTCCAAAGTAGGTTTGTTGCAGTAGTTCACTCATTGATAGCTCCCCATTCCACTTTTATTTGCGAATTCATTTTTGATTTCAGGGCGATACAATCCTGACCCTGGCCGGACGCCGAAACGCAAAACTATTCTACTTTTTTACGCCACGACAAAACAGCCCCATACCTTGCTTCCACTTTACCTAGCGATTAGATTATCATACGGTACTGAGGAGATGTGTGAAATGACTGATATTACGAAAGAATTAGACCTAAAGGGGCTGAACTGCCCCCTACCGATCCTGCGTATTAAGCAAACCATGGCACGAATGGAGAGCGGTGAGGTATTAAAAATAGTAGGAACCGAGCCAGGTACAGAGCGGGAACTGAAGGTGTTATGCAAACAGGGCGGCCATGAATTACTAGATTGCCAGAAGACCCCCAAAGAATTTATCTATACCGTGCGTAAAGGCTAAGTTCGGACATCTACGCCCACCCTAATCCACCCTACCTGATACCATGCATTTAATTTCGTAGCACAAAAAAAGAGCCTACGCTGTTAGCGCAGACCCTCAATTTTTCTGGTTAACCCAGCTTGATGCTACGCCGTTTAGCCTCTTCCGTTTTAGGTACGGTCAGTTACAGTATTGAAATATTCCGATGTTACCGGCCACTGCAGAACAGACCTTCCAACACAGATTCAGACAAAACGTTTTCTCCTTGATTGTCTGTATTCAGACACCAGCACCATGACCAAAACGATCAGGTATATCGCGTTCACCATCACCATGGATTGAGGCATGCTCATTCCCAGGAACTGCCATTGAACATCTTCGCAATAACCAGTTGGATTGAATAACCAAGGGATCCATTGGTCCAGTTGCAGCCAAGCTGGAAAGTTCGCAATGAAGTCACAACTGGCAGAATCCTGAATCAGCCCCATCTGTATACCGGCATGTTTGATTGTCAGATACAGACCCCAGATTGCCCCGCCCACCCACAATATATACCCCCCAAGGCGCAGCAACCCATTGTTCGGATCAATCAGACCAAGAATACCAGCGATAATTATGAGTGCCACAGCGCCTCGTTCGTAGACGCAAAGCACGCATGGCTCCAGATACAGGACATACTGAAAATATAGGGCCGTTAGTTCAAGACCCAATGCTGTAACTGCCAACAGCAGCCACGCGGTTTTTGAATGGGTTATTTTGATCATAGATTGCTTGATTTAACTTTCCGACTGAATACAACCTAGTAAAACTAAAAGAGTATCTGCTGATTGTAGACAAGGGACTGGATACAGGAAAGACATAACACCTTGGTAACAATGGCAATTTTACATATTACCCGGAACTGGTATGAATTAGTTGAGCTGGGCTAGCTGTTTGCGGTTTTGTTTATAGAATCTCAGAACCTTTTTTACGTAGTTCTGGGTTTCACGATAAGGCGGGATTTTATTGCCATATTTCTTTACGGCTTTTTCACCTGCGTTGTATGCCGCTAATGCAAGCTTTATATTGTTATTGTATCTGGTAAGAAGTTTTCGCAGGTAGCGGGCACCACCTTCCACATTAGCTTTTGGGTCCCGGCGGTCTGTCACCCCATAGCGGCTGGCCGTAGCTGGCATTAGCTGCATCAGACCAACTGCCCCGGCTCTGGATATGGCATTTGGGTCATAGGCAGATTCTGCCTTTATCACCGCGTGTAGAAGTGATGGATAAAGCCGAGACTTGAGCGCGACTTCATCTATCATCTCTGAGAAACGCTCTCTATTTGACCGTAAGGATTTGAAATCCACACGCGGCTTTACCGCTGCCGGTTTTGCCTTGGTGATTTTGACACCACTATGAACACGAAAGGGCTTGGTTATTTTTTTTGCTACTTTAGTTTTGTCGGTCCACTTGATTGAATCATCTTCAAGTATCTGCCCTTTCTTCCACACCAGTTTGTAGGGGGCCGCTACCGGCTTGTCGGTAAACAGTACCTCACCATTGGGGTTCACATACTTATAGAAATCCGCAGGCACTGGCATGGACGCCAGCAGGCCAATCAAAGGTAAATATCTAACTGTTTTTTTGCATTTGTAGATCATTACAAAAATGCTTCGTCTTATTATGCCAATATAATTTAGACTATTTACATTGAATTGCAATCATAAATTACTAATTATCAAGTATTTTTGGATTAAACTGTGGTCAACCACAACATTTTTTATATTTTTTACCACTACCACACGGACATGGCTCATTCCTACCGACCTTGGGTTGTTCATTTTTATAGGTCTCTACCTTGGGGGTATCTCCATCCACGTAATACCAACGATCCGACTCTTTTTTGAATCTACTGATCTCATGATGAGTGTGTACGACCCCATCATCCCGGTAGTTTGCAATGAACTCCACCTCACCCTCAGAGTCATTCTCCCCGCCATCTTTGGTAGAACGTATCTCCAGGCCAAGCCAGTCGGCCTTGTTGGCCCAACTACGAGTAGCGGCGGCATCATAGTCACTGCGATGCTCTGGGTGCAGTGATTCTTCGAGGTAGTCTGTCTCCCCAGACACATAGGCACTGTAGCGTGAGCGCATCAACGCCTCTGCGGTTGCCGCAGACTTCTCGCCCGCCAAAATGGGGCCACAACAATTATTGAAATCCTGGCCTGAGTTACAGTGACACTTTGCCATTAAACACTCCTCAATCGGTATAGGCTGGTGAACTTAGCATAGAGGGTTATTGTTGGCTATCTATCCGAGCTTAGTCATGAAGTAGAGAGAGAAAACCCTTTCCCCAGAGCGAAGAAAAGGGTCTGATATTGCGTAATTAATACTCAGGCGTTTTTCAGTCGCTGCTCCAGGGAGCTAATCTCGTCATTCAAAGCCTGAGGGATCTTGTCACCAAACTGGGCATAGTGCTCTCTGATACCGGGAATTTCAGCCAGCCATGCATCCACATCCACCGCACATAACTTATCCATGACTTGCGGATCAATGTCTAACCCATCTATATCCAGCGCACCTTTTTCCGGGAGATGTCCGATCGGGGTATCCACGGCGGAAGCGGTTCCGGAACAACGCTCAACGACCCACTTTAATACCCTGCTATTTTCGCCGAAACCTGGCCACATAAACTTGCCATTTTCATCCTTACGGAACCAGTTGACGTAGAAGATCTTGGGCATCTTAGCGCCTGACTTTTTGCTGATTTCAATCCAGTGGCCCCAGTAGTCCGCCATGTTGTAGCCGCAGAACGGTAGCATCGCCATAGGATCAAAGCGCAGGTCGCCGACCTTACCGGCGGCGGCAGCGGTCTTTTCACTGGTCATAACGGAACCCAGGAAGGTGCCGTGGTCCCAGCTCAGGGCCTCATTTATCAGAGGTACGGTTGTGGCACGACGACCGCCAAACAGGATGGCACTGATGGGCACCCCATTTGGATCTTCAAACTCAGGGGCAATAACCGGACACTGGTCGGCGGGTGCAGTAAATCTGGAATTAGGATGGGCCGCTGGGGTTTCAGACTCCGGGGTCCAGGGTTGACCTTTCCAATCAGTAAGACTCGCTGGCTGTTCCGGGGTCATCTCCTCCCACCAGACATCCCCATCAGGCGTAAGTGCAACATTGGTGAAGATGCAGTTTTCGTTGATGGAACGCATAGCGTTGGGGTTGGAGTCATAGCTGGTTCCCGGTGCCACACCAAAGAATCCGGCCTCTGGGTTGATGGCATAGAGCTGGCCATCAGCGCCAAATTTCATCCATGCAATATCATCACCTACACACTCTACCTCCCAACCGGGGATGGTGGGTTCCAACATAGCCAGATTGGTTTTACCGCAAGCGCTCGGGAAGGCGGCAGCGATAAATTTCACCACCCCCTCAGGGCTGGTCAGCTTCAGAATCAGCATATGCTCCGCCAGCCAGCCTTGGTCACGCGCCATATAGGAAGCGATACGCAGGGCAAAACACTTCTTACCCAGCAAGGAGTTGCCGCCATAACCGGAGCCGTAGGACATGATCTCATGGGTCTCAGGAAAATGGGTTATGTACTTCTCCTCGTTACAAGGCCATGGCACATCTTGTTGGCCCGGTTCCAGAGGTGCGCCAACGCTGTGCATACATGGGACAAAATCTCCGTCTCCCAGGGTCTCCAACACCCGGGTGCCGACTCGGGTCATGATATGCATATTGGCAGTTGCGTATGCGGAGTCGGTCAACTCAACCCCAATATGAGCAATAGGTGAGCCAACCGGCCCCATGGAAAAAGGTATGACGTACATGGTACGCCCTCGCATACAGCCGCGATATTTTTCCTGTAGCAACGCCCTCATCTTGCCAGGTGCCATCCAGTTATTGGTTGGTCCTGCATCTTCTTCTTTTTCAGAACAGATATAGGTGCGGTCTTCTACCCTGGCCACATCGCTAGGATCTGAGCGAACCAGAAAACTGTTCGAACGCTTCTCTTGATTCAGCTTAATCGCAGTGCCAGACTCAACCATGGTCCGAAACAGCTCATCGTACTCATCCTTGGACCCGTCACACCAGTGAATCGCATCCGGCTGACACAGCTCAGCCATCTGATCAACCCATGAAATAATCCTTTCATTTGCGGCCGATTTTGCAGTCATAGCAAGCTTCCTATATCGATTTTGGCCCACAATAAACACAGATCTTATGAAATAATATTCATAAACATAAATTAATCAGCGTGCTGTTCGAGCGGCGAGAATCCCCCCCCTGTCGCCCCATGTCCTCAAGCACCATGTATGCTTATATAACTAGAATCCTAGTACGGAAGAAATCTTTGTGTGATCAATATGATACTAATACGGTATCGGAAGGCAAAAAACTATCCAGCCCCATTAATTATCATAATAATATGGATTAAATACGGAAGAATATGATCTGGCCAATCGCGACTATCCAGCGAAATAGACATATACCCTAGGCTCTGGACTACTCCTCAAACACCCCATTATCCAGGTTAATCAACAGCTTCTGTTTAACCTGGTCAAAAAACATGACCTTTACACCCTTGTGATCCTGCATAAACTCCTTGGCATCCTCCATGCTCTCCAGTGGCACCAACTCGTGCCCCATGGGGCCGTATATCTCTGATCCTATGACATAGAATGCCTGTTTCGCGTCGATCATCTTCAGACTGTAATACTCGGTAACACCGATGGCCTTAATATCCTCTGCCTTGTGCCCAGGGGCCCATTTAGGCATATCCAGAAGATATTTGAACAGATCCTTGGCTCCATCAAAGTGATGGGCATGCCCGTCCTTATACTCCACCGTGGCCACCCAGGATGGATATTTGCTGACAAACATGCCACAGACCGGACAGGTATCGGTCTGTGCCGGCTTGGGTAGAGTAATCGTTTCGGACAAAGCGGACTGAGTTATAAGCAAACATGCAAATAACAGTGACAGCAAAGAAGTAGAGAATCTTTTCATAATAACTGCGTCAATATGGTAGGAATGTTGTCACTCCTGCCCGTCAAATCCATTCAATATCAATTTAACCGATTGTCCGAAAATAATTTTATATGGACGATAGTCTTGTAAGACATGAAAAACGATAATAAACGTCCCCTCTCCCATAGGGAGAGGGAGTTAACGGGACAGCAGTGTAATTTATATTAACCGGGTGCCGGTCCATCCTGGCACCGACACCCAGCACCGATGCAGAATTACTCTACATCTTCATTTTCATCATCTTCTTCACCTTCATGGCCCTCTTCTTCCGGATCATAGCGGTATCATCTGCCATGCTCAGATAGGCCTCACGCACGGCATCATCGAATGTACCAATCTTTCCACCAATCTTATCCTGGGTAGCCTTGGCCACATCGATCTTGGAGAAGGCCATCTTGCTCTTCATGGTCATGGTGCCCTTCTGCTTACCGCCAATCAGATAGCTAGCCTTATCCACCTCAACCAGAGGCTTAATCTCTTCCTTAGAACCAAAATCGGCAGCGTAGATCGCCTTGGCACCACGATCAAGATTCAAAGATAGGCTTATTGCCAGACAGTGGATTGAACAGGTTCCGTCAACCAAATTATCATCGTACTGAATCAGATGACGACTATGGTGCCACTTCTTGCGGTCCATGCCACAGTAAGGACATTTAGGGTATTTCTGCAATTCGTTTTCCAGCGGCTTCTCGTCTGGCAGACCCTTAGGGATAAACTGCAAAGGAGTACCATCCATAGCACTCGTCTCCCCACTGGACTTGACCCATCCCTTACCAGGAATCATCGCACCGATACCAGGACCGGCGCTTGCAGCTGTTGCGATACCGCCAAAGCCAAGAGCAGCCAGCATCTTCATCATATTACGACGATCAATCTTCTTTTCTTCACTCATAATATTCACTCCTTTTTTATTACTGAACATTAAATGCGGACTATCGATAAGTGCCAGACCCGTACCGCAAAACGACCCTGGTTGGTAACCTTTGATTAATTTAGTGCCACATCTCCCACACCTCTGGCATACGCAGGTTTGAGCTATACACCGCCCAGGTAGCAATCAGATAGAACAGACCAAACAACACCGTAGCCAACCAAGAGAGACGACCCGCATCACGTTCCACCACCGCCGTCAGGCTAGGGACTTGTTTCCAGGGGGAAATGGCCCCTACTCCCAAAGCCAAAGCTGTCCCAGCGAACAGAGGAATATATAGCAGATAACCGATGTAATTGTGACCAGCCTTCAGGATACAAAAGGGACAGTGGTGATGGGGATGCTCATAAATATAGAGAGAAACAAAAGAGACGATAGCCACCAACGCCATAACGAAGGCAGCGGTAGCAGCTACAGCAAACAGGCTGCCACCACGTTTAGTCAAGCCGTACCAGACACCTGTCACAGCCACCAGGATACCCGTCCCGTAGAGAGCCAACATGGCGTTACCAGGTTTTATCCCGGAGACCTCTGCCGCCACACCCTCGGCATCGGCCGAGAACAACGCCCCGCAACACGAGGTGATCACATTCGGATTCATATTCAAAAAATGACGCAACTGAAACACCACCTCGGTCAGCACCAGGGGCACAATCAGCAGTAACAACAAATATTTAAGCCTTACCAGAGGATAATCGTAGGCCTTGTTATCAAAGTTGTTTAGCATCAACCAGACCGCACCGATGAAGAACACCGCTATCTTTGTCAGTAAGGTAGGCCAGCCCCACTCGTTTACATTAAGGACCCCGGTAGCACACATGGCCCCTACAAACTGGCTGGACATCGCCTCGGCGTTATACACAAACAACAATAAAGAAACCAGCTCAGCGGCCAACGCCCAGGTGACCAGGGTTGAAATCAGATAGGTGCGCCGTTCCAGTACCAGTTGGCGTTCACTGCCACTATCTATGTCCCAATGTCGCACCACCTGTATGGCAAAGCCGCTTGCCAGCAGCAACATCATACTGACTATGACGGAGACCAGGATGAGGGCCATGATTGCAGGATTGAGCAGCATGGTTAACCCTGCACTATCTGGCCGTCACACATCTCAATCACCCTATCTACTACGGACGATTCGAATACGACTGGATCATGGCTGGTAATAATTATGGTCTTACCCGTTTGCTGCAAACTGCCAATCAGACCCATGAACTCTATCGAGAGCTTGGAATCAAGATTTGCGGTAGGCTCATCTGCAATCAGGATATCCGGGGCATTGATCATGGCACGGCAGATAGCAACCCGCTGCTTCTCTCCCCCAGAGAGCAACTCCACCAGATTCCCGGCCTTGCTACTCAATCCGAATTGATCCAACAGGCGGTTCGCCTTCTCCACCAGATCATGATGATCCAGCCCCAACGGATAGGCTGGCAGCATGACATTCTCCAACACCGATAGCCCCTGAATCAAATTGAACTGCTGAAAGATAAAGCCGAAGGTGTGACGCCGAATATCGGTAAGAAAGCGTTCCGGCAAGCTGGATATCTTTTTCTCGCCCAAGATGATCCGCCCGGATGTGGGTCGGGACAGACAGCCGACCATAGAGAGCAACGTAGTCTTACCGGAACCGCTGGCACCCTTGAAGCAGGTCACCCGGTTGGACTGAATATCCAACGAGACATCCCGAATAGCGCAAAACTCGTTGGGCTTGCCCTGATTAAACACCTTACTGACATCTAGCAGTTCAAGCATCATCGCATCACCGAGTCAGGATCGGTGATCGATACCTGCCAGATAGGGATGATGGTGGCGACGATGTAGGGAAAGACCGTGAAGAAGAACAGGGTTGCCACTTGCAGACCATCCACGAACGGGATGGGGGTAAAGCTGGGATAGAGCACAGACCAGCCCTTCAACACCGGTTCAAACAGGGTAGCCGCGCTATAGAACACATGCAGATAGGCCAGCAAGTAACCTATAAAGAACGCCGACAGGGAGATGATTGCACCCTCCCAGAACTTCATGCGCAACACATCGCCAGTCTCCCAACCAACCGCCTTCAGGATGCCTATCTCCCGTCTCTCTTCAGCACTAAGACCGGATGCCTTGTCCCAGGCAAAGATCACAAACGCCAGCACCGAACCGGCCAACAGCACAAACACAATGCCCTGACGCCAAGAGAAGATAGCATCGTAAGTGCGCAGAATCTCTTCGCGCAGGATCGGTCTGGTATCCGGCAGTTTCAGCGATAGCTTTTCGGCAATCTTGCGCACCTCACGCGGGTTTCTTACCGCCAGCACCAGATCGGTATAAAAACCCTCGGGTATGCCAAAGGTGGTGCGATATGCCTTCTCTGACAGCAGCACCAGATCTGCACTTACCAGTTCAGATTCCCAGTCCAGGATCTCTTTCACCTGAAACGAGTAAGCCTTGCCATCATGAGAGCGAATAGTAAGGTAGTCACCTACTCCCAGCCCCCTGGTGCGAGCGATACCTGCACCAATGATCGCCTCCGTGGTGCTAAGCTGCTTCTTGTTATTCACCATCAAGGTATAGTTGGCCTTCACCGCAGAGTCATAGAAATAGCCCCAGAGACGCCCCTCTTTCCGGGTTACTCCACGGATCTCACCGATCCGCTCCAGGTAATCTGCAGGAACAAGGGCATGGCGCCCAGCCACTGTGCGCTGCAACACAATCTCCGGGGATTGCTGCAATACGATCCCAGCCTCTTTACGCAGAGAGTGGGTAAACAACATCACCGAGGCCAGCAGAAACACAATCATGGTATAGACCAGCAACAACCCCAGATTCTTGCCCTTGCGACGCAGCAGTGATGACAGGGTGAAGTCGATCAGATATTTCTGTCTGCGGAAAAAACCAATCATTGTGACAACACCTGCGGCGGTAGATATAAAGAGCCACTGGGGAAGTGTTCCAGTGCCATGGGATGATCCTGCAAGGCAGAATGTAGATCAGACTGACTGAGATGACGGGTATAACGCGCCTCGGTGAACAGAGCCAGATCGGTAAGATCAAACTCCCCTACCAAATTCGCCCGCTGCTCAAGCACCACAACAGCGGCATTCTGGCGACGACCAGAATCCACAACCGTCGCAATAAAGAGAAACAGGCAGACAGAGAAATAGATCAGGAATGAATCTGATTTGCGCATTCAGTAAATAAGCCACATCCGCCAAGTCATCGCAAGCAAAATCTAAGTGTCAGACCGACAACAAGCATTGATAACCGTCAATAACCGAAACTAAAGGCCGGTCACTGTGGCATATCACACAATTGAGGATAGGGTATGCGGCATAATCCATATCCTATCCGTCATTCCGGCGAAGGCCGGAGAAGTAGTGCATGGATGCACTGTTTACGTATCTAAGGAAGGAATCCATGTGTTTTGTTCTTCTGGATCCCGGCATCCGCCGGAATGACAACATTCGCAGCAAGCTGCGGGGAATTGAACCCTCAGAGATTAAATTGGCTACAGACTAATATGTATTACTTGCCAACCATTAACGAAACTGTTGTTCCAGATCCTGGAGTCCATGTTTCGCCAACTCATCCTTGGGAATAAAGCGCAAGGCAGCAGAGTTGATACAATAGCGCTTCCCGGTTGGTTCCGGTCCATCATTGAACACGTGACCAAGATGGGAATCTCCATACTTGCTTCTGACCTCGGTGCGAGGATAGATCATCTTGAAATCAGTGCTAGTCTCGACAGAGACTGACTGTATCGGCTTGGTAAAACTGGGCCAACCGGTCTTGGAGTCATATTTATCCTTGGACGAAAATAGTGGTTCGCCGGTTACCACATCTACGTAAACCCCTTCACGCTTCTCATCCCAGTATTCGTTACTGAATGCGCGTTCGGTTCCATCTTCCTGAGTTACCTCATATTGCAATGGGGTCAGGGTGTTGCGCAGTTCTTTATCAGTTGGAACGGTGTATTCTTTTTCGGTAACCATGGTCGTCTCCATGTTATTTGCAGATACCTTTTTCAGATTATCCTTTTTCCAGGCGCTCTCTAGGAATTGGTCTCGCCCTGAGTTATAACGATAGAACTTGTAGCGGATAGGATTCTTCTTGTGGTAATCCTGATGATGACCCTCTGCATTCCAAAACTTGGTGAACTTGAACAACTCGGTCACTATGGGCTTGTTAAATTGCCCCGACTTATCCAACTCTGCCTTTGACCTCTCTGCCTCTATTCGTTGCTGCTCGTTGTGATAGAAGATACCAGATCGGTACGAGTCACCACGGTCCACGAATTGGCCACCATTATCGGTTGGATTTACGTGTCTCCAGAAATAGTCCAGCAGTTGACTGTAGGAAACCACCTTGGGGTCGTAAAAAACCTGCACTGACTCTATATGACCGGTACCGCCGTGGGATACCTGCTTATAGGTGGGATTGTCTACATGCCCGCCGGTGTAACCAGAGATCGCTTCCTTTACCCCATTCAGTTTTTCGAAATCAGATTCAGTACACCAGAAGCAGCCACCAGCGAAGGTCGCAACCTCCAACCCGTTGAGATTGGTATCAGACTGAGTCTTATCTTCAGCCATGGATACTGTCAGCGCCGCTAACAACGGAACAACAGCCAATACCGCGTACAATACAAGTTTTTTCATCTCTCTCCTCCAATGTGTTAATCCTTAGTGCAAATAATGGACGAAAGAGTTCAAGTAACCGTCACGCAATTATCACGGAACAATAACAAATAAAGGGGAAGAGCCGTAGTGATAGGATCAAAATCAGCAGCTTAGCCTATTTTAACCCCCTCACCCCAACCCTCTCCCAGATGGAGAGGCAGTTTTTTATAGGACAGGATACAACTAACTATTAATCATATGTGTGGGTGGTTAAGCGTATAAGGCGAAGTAACCTATTTGGAGCCAGACGGAAAGGTCACAGTAATATTAAAACCGGACGACTCTGACTGATCGAGAGATATTTCCGCATGATGCAATTGTGCAATGCGCTGCACTATGGATAGTCCCAGACCACAGCCATCGGTATGGTTATCTATAATTCGATAGAAGCGATCAAACACCCGAGCGCGCAATTCCTCATCTATACCAGGACCGGTATCGGAGACATTCAGTACTACACCCTGGCCTTTCTCCCGGACAGAAACATCTACCTTCCCACCACGCGGCGTATACTTCACTGCGTTGTCTACTAGGTTTCGCAGCATAACTTCCAAGGCAGTTGGATATCCATAAAGATAGCCGCTTGAATTATCCTCCAGCCCGAGATCTATCTCTTTTTGTACCGCGTCGTTAGCATGTTCACCTATTACCCGCGCGGCAAGGCTGGCAAGATCCACATATTCAAAATCTTTTTTACTCGACTCCGGATCCAGTCGCGCCATGGTCAGCAGTTGCTCTACCAGACGAGTGGCGCGGTCCACCCCTTTTAGGATATTACCCACGGCCTCAATACGTTCATCGTCGTTGCCAGCTCCCTGCGCAACCTGGGCCTGAACCTTTAGAATCGCAAGTGGTGTGCGTAACTCATGGGCGGCATCGGCGGTGAAACGGCGTTCACTTTCAAATGCTCTGCGTAATTGTTCCAACAGTTGATTGATAGCGAGAACCAATGGCTCGATCTCAGCCGGCGCGTGATCCAATGATAGCGGCTGCAGCTCTCTGGGTGAACGCGCGCCCACCTCAGCGGTTATACGCTGCAAAGGTCGGAGCCCACGGCCAAGTGCAAACCAGATCATACCCGCCAATAGTGGCAAGGCAATAAACAGCGGATACAGCACCTGAAGGCTTATGTTATCCACCAACTCATTGCGCACTGCATGCTGTTCAGCCACTTGAACATTGGCAGTACCATCCATTGAAGGAAGAACAAATACACGCCAAACCGCATCCTTGAATAGTTGATCGGTAAAGCCGAACACCTCACTCATCGGTGTTGTTGGAGCCATCTCGGAATGCAGAACCAGGACCTTTCCATTCCACACCTGGAAGGCTACTTTCTTTTCATAGGTATGCCCCAGAAGGGTGTCACCAAGTTCAATATGCTCATGCTCATCTTCCTTCAACTCATGCACGGTAAGCCCCTGCAAGGTACGCGCATACTGCGCCAGTTGCGCATCAAACAACTCTTCTATTTCATGTCTGGCGGAAAAATAACTGGCCGTGGTAACAAGTATCCAAACCAGAGAATAAAGTCCAACCAGAATAAACAGCAGGCGCAAGCGTAATGAGTTTTTCATGTGGATTTTTCCACCATATAGCCCACACCTCGAATAGTGCGAATCAGTTCTTTCCCGAATTTCTTACGTAAGTGATGGATGTAAACCTCTATGGTATTGCTTTCAACATCACTGACCCAACCGTACAGAGCCTCCTCCAAGCGCTCGCGTGACTGAACGCGTCCGGCATTCTCCAGCAATTGCTGTAACACCGCATATTCTCGCGGCGCCAGATCAACCTTGTTGCCACCAAACTCGACCGAATGGGCCGCCGGATACAGCCGTAACTCACCAAATTCCAACACCGGTGAACTACGTCCACCATGACGTCTGATCAGGGCACGTACCCTGGCACACAGCTCGGCCAGATCAAAGGGTTTAACCAGATAATCATCTGCACCGGAATCCAGCCCACGCACCCGATCATCCACAGTGTCCCGAGCCGTAAGGATCAATACCGGAATCTGATTTCCACGTGCCCTCAGGTCGGATAATACCTCCATGCCATTGCGCTTTGGTAACCCCAGATCAAGCACTACCAACTCAAAATTCTCCGCGGCCAATGCATGTTCTGCAGCTAGGCCATCCTGCACCCAATCGACGGTAAATCCATGTTGACGTAGGCCGGCAATAATGGCTTCGCCCAGCATGTGGTCATCCTCAACCAGCAGTATTCTCATTGAATCAACCAATCCCCAATTGCATGGAATAAACGCTTTTATTATTCTCCACCTGCAACCGCGAGTAAACAGCTACATGAAGCGTTTCACCTTGGCTATCAACTGAGCAACCTCTTTACGACGCCCCTGGTCAGCAATCTCTCTCGATGGGCGAGGCGGTGACTTCTGTGCCTTTTGCAGCACTTGGTACGCCTCCTGATATTTGTTCTGGTAAAACAGCAGTTCGCCCAGGAAGAAGTTTGGATCGATGCCGTTTGGATTTACCGCCAGGGCCTTTTGCAGATAGGAGTAGGCCTTTTTGTTATCACCAAAGCCCAAAGGCCAGCCCGGAACCTTATAGTACAAGGCACCTAAACTGGTGTAGATAGAACCATCAAGCATGGTGGAATTGATCTTTTCCGCCTTGAGAAGGAGGTCCCGCGCCTGCTCAACCTTAGATAGCGCCCCCATCTTGGAGATCCCTGAGAGAGAACCGGCGTAGGAACTTAAAACAATCGACTCCCATACCAGCGGCTCGGCCTGGTTTGGATAACGTTCACTTACAGCGTGAGCCTTTTGTGCCAAGTGTTCAAATGCCTTGGTCTTACTCTGCTTAGAAGTTTTATAATTGACCACTGCCCATTGCTGTTGAATCTGCGCTACCTCAGCATCCATTGGTTGCGCTGCCTGTAGCGTGCCAGACCCAATTAGCAACATGGAAACGAAAGTCCAGATTGAAATATGAATAACATTTTGTTGTGACATGATAAATTCCTCCTTATCGAATTGTGTCGACTGGTCGCACGAACTGCCCCGCCTGCCGGTTTTGCTTACTAACCCCTTTATCCACAACTCGTGGCAGCAGGGCATTTAAACGAACAAAAAATCTCTCTGGCCAACCAATATAGGCCTCATCCTTATCCGCACGGATAGACTCAACTATCACTCCGGCCACATAATCGGGTTCATCGAACTTCATCTTCACGGTCTGTCCCATGCGGCAGACAGAATCGTCATTAAAACTGGTCTTGGTTGCGCGCGGCGCAATATAACTGACACCAACACCACTACCCGCAAGCTCACGCCGCAACGCCTCGGAAAACCCGCGCAGGGCAAACTTGGTGGCGGAATAGGTAGCAAAGTAGGCAAAGCCGATTGAACCGAAGATGGAACCAATGTTCGCGATACGCCCCTGCTTTTGTTCCAACATATATGGCAACACCGCTTGGCAAAGTTGCATCGGTATCATCACATTGAGTCGCATAAGACGTTCGGTTACCTCCGGGTCTTCGGCTGCAAACGACTCGAAGCTCATACTGCCGGCCAGATTGATCAACAGGTCGATACCACCAAGGGCCTCCAGTGCAGAGCTGACCACCTGTTGAACTGCACCCTGCTGTAATAGATCTATGCGGTGGAAGGTTACATCTCCCCCCTGCCCCGTTAAGGTCTGCGCCAATTCTGATCCAGCTTCACTTCGGCCGACCATAAACAGACGTGCGCCGGATGCAGCCAACCTCCGGGCCAACCGGTTGCCGATGCCACCGGCAGCGCCGGTGAGTATGATACGTGCACCTGATAACTCCATTCCTATTCTCCTGCGGCCAGCAGCCATTCAACAAAACCGTGAGCAACAACCTTTCGATCAACCGCATTTAAACTTGAATTAGACATAATATTGGTTCTCCTAAGATGCAAGACGCATCCGTATATAGCCGGCTGTAGCCTGTAAAAATTCCATGGGATTGTAGCGAGTGCGCGTACTACAACCTTCGCACAGAGCAGGATCAGGCAAGGTGGGTTCGCGTAGCGCCAACACCTCACGAACCCCCAGCGTATCCACTGAACCCATGGGATGACATCGGCTTAAGTCGTTAAAGCAGTATTGATAGTTGCCATCAGCTGATATGGCGAGATCGCTATTGCGTGGCAGGCACTTAAATTTGTTGGCACGCAGCTGGCCTATCACGTTGGCAATGGATGGAACAAAATCGTATTCCTGACTGTGCAGTCCATAGCGACGAATCACTGAACGCAGTTTATCTGAGGCTGAGTCTCCCTCTTGCAGACTTCCGGCCCGGTCATACAGGGTGGGGGACATGGTTAAATTATTGATGCCGTGGCTATGCAACCAGGCGATTGTCTCTGGCAGGGTATCGATGCACTCGGACAGTGGAGTCAGGCTTACCGCCAGGGTGGTCTTGCGTAGAATGCGCTGGGCCAGGATTAGATTATCCATCACCCGTTGTTGATCTAATCCTGCGTGCACCCGGTTATAGATATCCGGATCGATACTGGAGAATGAGATAAGCAGGGTACCAATGATACCGTCCATTGCTTGCAGACGCTGTTCGTCCAGGCGCTCACCATTAGTCACCAGATCTATCGGCACATCTGCCTCGCTGGTCATATCAACAAAGCGCATAAATTCAGGATGCACCGTAGGATCGCCATAACCAGCTATGACCGCACGGAATACATCCTTTGGTTCGAGACGCTGTAATACCTGCTGATATGTCTCTTTACTCATATGTTGTGCCTGCGCCATTGCATCGCGCGGACACATAGAACAGCGAGCATTACATGCACCGGTCCACTCTACATTCACCGCTACCCGGTAGTTGCTCATAGTTCAATCTCCATCGACATCTCTGTTTGAATGGGTGAGGCGCAATTGGGCATCACCGGTTGAATCTCGTTTGCGTAGCAGTCAGCGATGCGTTCTGCGTATAACCGCTCTATCTCTTTGCGGCGCAAACTGCCATTTGCGCTGGCAAGACCATTGCCGGGTAGAAACGGCTGATCAGCTATCACCCAGGCGCTGATTCGTCCGTAGTCGGGCAGTCGGGCATTGGCCGCTTCAATGGCCGTCATCAGGGTGTTGCTATCTCTAACCGCCGATACCAATACTGCGACGTTGAATGGCTGTGCCTCACCAAACACTGCTGCCTGGGCGATGGCAGGCTGGGCGGTAAACTCCGCTTCTACCCACTCTGGGGAAACATTGCGCCCGAAGGCGGTAATAAAGATATCCTTCTTGCGACCGGTGATATGCAGGAAACCATCATCATCCAGATGACCTATATCTCCGGTGGACCAGTAGCCATTCGGTGTTGCGGGATTATGCAGATAGCCGTAACACAGACTTCCGCCTACTTGGATTTCGCCATCTGGGGAAATACGTACCTGTGTATGGGACAAGGGTCTGCCAACGCTGTCGGGGCGGTCATCACCCGGACGATTCACCGCTACTACAGATGCACACTCAGACAGACCGTAGCCTTGAAACACAGGCAGACCGCAATCTTGAGCCGCCTTCAGTAGCTGGCTGGAAACATGGGCACCACCCACTGCGAGATAACGCAGTTGTTGTGGGACAGATCCTGTGTTGGAACAGGCCATCGTCAGGACCTTCAACAGCTGCGGCAGAGTAATAGCGGTAGTGGCCTCAGACTCAATCATGGCATCCAGCATTTGCGTTGCGTCCACACCACTGGCCCCACGCATACCGACACGCTGCTGGCTGTATAACATGGTCATACCACCGGCCAGTATTGGGGCGTAGACACCTGCTATATTCTCCAGCAGGGTAGACAGCGGCAGCAGGGTGAGATGACGATCAGTAGCATCTGCGCCACTCGCCTCTACCAAGGAAGCAGCCACCTGCGCCATGGCGTCGGCACCCAGCAATACGCCCTTGGGTGCGCCGGTGGTGCCTGAGGTGTAGGTGATCTTTGCGGTCCCGGCGGGTAAGCGAGCAGCGCCTTCGGGGGTTAGGCGATGTAGTTGAAATGCGCGTTCAGCCACCGTCAGGTTCAGCGCTGTTTCTGGGGTAGCCACATCGGTTATCAGGCTGGAGACGCGATCAGGCTGATCACTTATCACAGTATCAACACCGGCATCCTGGAGAATATGGCGTAGTTGTGCATCCGAGAAGAAACCAGGTAGCGGCACCATGGTGACACCCGCCTGCATGGCCGCCAGATCCCACAGCGCCCAGGCGCAAGAGTTATCCGCCAACAAGGCAACTACCTTTATATCCTGCTGAGCAAGCAGTATGCCCAGTTTACCTACCTGCAAAGCGGTGGACGCATAGACCAGACTAACCCGCTCATCTTGTATGGCCAGCTTGCCGGGCGTAGTTTCTGCCCAACGGCATAAAGCACCTAGTATTGAACTCATGCGCTTACCGTCCCAAACTCGGAATCCTGTCTTGCTGCGCCAAGGGACGCTGGCTCTGCGATACGATCTTGCCGACCCAATCTACCGGCACTGTGCCACAGAAGCCGAAGCGGACTATCCTTTTGACACATCTTTGTTGCCAGTACATTGGAGGCCTCGGCGAGATGACCGGCAATCACCCGCGGACTCTTGGCATAATAACTACCCCAATCCGCAGCTGCGTCTCCCAGACGAGTTGGATCCGCCATCCCTAACACCACCGGTGTGAGGCTCATCCGGGAAAGGGTATTACACAGGCTACCTATGGCGGTACATACCACCCACTGAAAACCTGCGCTATGCAGATAGGTGGTCAGAGCGATCATCAAGTAGCGCACCTGCCCAGGCGTGGGGGCGGTGAGATTACATATCTCGACGATGCGTGAGCGGTCCACCTCATCATCCGATCCCAGATAGTCTTCTACCGGTCCATCCAGGTACTGCTCCAGAAAGAACTTCTCGCTGGCACCATAACGCAGGCCAGATACTGCGGTAGTCTCACCTCTCGCGTTTTGTAACGCCACCAGGGTTGAGGGAGTCACATGGATCCTGGCCTGATAGTGTTCGGCAAAGTTGGCGCGAATAAACTCACCAGCCATTCTCCACTTCGCAGAATGCTGGTCTAGACGGATCAGGTCACAGGGAGGAGGCAGATCCATGGCCCTGGTACGACTACGGTTAGCCAACTTCTGTGTATGTTGCGGCTTTGTATGCATGACCCTGCCTTAATCAGTAACCTTCAGATTCAGGATGCAAGATACCAGTGAAGTCTTAAGGAACCCTTAAGGGACGGGGAAGATGGTCAAATAACGATCCCCGCCACAAGCGGACGGGGTATTAACATCATCACGTCATCCCGGCGAAGGCCGGGATCCATATCCACCAATGGTGGTCACTTCGCCGGAATGACAACATTCGCAGCAAGCTGCGTGGAATTGAACCCTCAGAGATCAGACACCTGGGGTGATTTTGGCATTATTCGCCCATGAAATGAGACCCATAGGCCGAGCGGCCGTTTGATCCTACAGCTTAATCAAGCCCTGTTCGATAGCGTATTTGGTAAGACCGGCTGCGGTGTGAATATCCAGTTTGCTCTTGATATTCTGGCGGTGGCTCTCGACGGTCCGCACTGAGATATCGAGCGATCCGGCAATCTCTTTGTTCGACTCTCCCTCGGCGATCAGCCTCAACACGGTCTCTTCCCGGTTAGTCAACAGGCCATCTCCTTTCTGACTCTGATGTTGCCGCTCATGGAACAGGCTTTGGGTGGCTCCGGCACTGAAATAGGTATTACCCTGATGGACGGTCTCAATGGCCTTGATCAACTCTTCTGAAGAGACATTTTTCAGCACATATCCGGATGCGCCCGATTGCATGAGTTGCAGAATATACTCCTGATCATCGTGCATGCTGAGTATGAGTACGCGCACGCCGGGGAGCTCCGTCTTGAACCGTCTGGTTGCCTCCAGCCCACCCATCACCGGCATGGTCACATCCATCAATACCACATGCGGATTAACCTGCTTAGCCCGGTCTAAAGCCTCCTTGCCGTTATTCGCCTGTCCAACCACCTCTATATGATCCTCAACCTGAAGACGTGAATTTATGCCATCCAGCACCAGGGGGTGATCATCCACCAACAGCAGCCGTATTGGGGTAGATTCATTCATATTATCTTTTCTGTAAGCTCTATTTTAACCTTGAGTTTATTCGGCAGACTGGCCCGCAGCGAAGTCCCTTTGTAAGGTTCGCTTTGGATCTCAAACTCCCCCCCCAGCAGCTCTACCCGTTCCCGCATATTACGTAGACCTATACCCACAATCCGGCTCGCATCCTGAGGCATAAAGCCACTCCCTTCGTCCCTGATCTCCAGTCGCACCATGCCTCCCTGTTGCCAGATACGCAGTGTTACGCTGCAACTGCCCGCATGGCGTTCAATGTTGGTGAAGGCTTCCTGGATCACCCGGTAAATGGTGATCTCAATATCCTCTTCCAGCCCTTCGTCCGAGAGGTCTATGCTCAGTTCCGTGGTGAAGCCGGTTCTTTCAATAAACTGCTCAATCAAACTTTCAATGGCCGGCTCCAACCCCATGTCATCCAACAGGCTGGGGCGCAGATCATGGGAGATACGGCGCACTTCATGGATGGCATCATTCAACACCTCTTTACCCTTCTCCAGATCCTCCAGACTATTGCCAACCCCCCTTTGTTGCTTGCTCATGGCCGACTCAATCCTGAACTTTACCGACACCATGAGCTGGTTGATGCCATCGTGCAGTTCACGGGCAAAGCGGCGGCGTTCACTCACCTGAAAGCGCACCATCTTGTGGGCGAGTTCCCGCAATCTGGCGTCGGCCAGGCGGCTCTCGTGTATATTTATCCCCAGCCCCAACAGGACGATAGCGATTACAGTTGCGGTAATGATCATAAGCACGGTGAAAAAGGTTCTGCGGATATTGGCTTTGACCTGTCCACGTATCTCCTGCACCTCCTTGGCGATATCATCGATATACAGCCCGGTCCCCATCATCCATTTCCATCTGGGTAGCTCTACCGCATAGCTCAGCTTATCCGCATCCTTGCCGCTGGATGGCTTATTCCACCGGTATTGGTGAAACCCGCCACCCTCTGCGGCCACACCCAGAAGGTTGCGGATAACATAGTCGCCATTGCTATCTCTGAGTTCGTACAGATTTTGACCAACCAGCTTAGTCAATATGGGATGCACCAGGTTTATACCATTGCGATCATAGACAAAAAAGTAGCCGTCCTCGCCATAGGTAAGGCCGTTCAGGATGCGCTTCACCTCCTCCTGGGCCATCTCTTCGCGCATATTTTCATCCCGGACAATGTGTTCGATAGAGGTGAGGGCCAAGCTTATATAGTTCTTAAGAGCCTGGCGTTTTGAAGCCAGCAGGTTCTCTTCAAAGGTCCTGATCTCCTCTTCCGAAAGGGTACGGGCCTGATTCATGTTGATTAGGGTAATGGCGCTTACCACCAGGATCAGTGGGATTAGCGCCAGGAGGAGAATCTTGGTTTTAAACGACATACTGAGCCTTGGGATTCGAGAGTATTCCTTAAGAGAACCGAATGGCACTGACTTAAGCTAAACATCGCCATTCAAGCACCTTGTTCGTCATTCCGGCGCAGGCCGGAATCCAGAGAAACTACCACCATTAGAGGATATGGATCCCGGCCTGCGCCGGGATGACGGTGGTTTTGGAGCTTAAGTCAGTGCCATTCTTAAGAGAACCCTTTTACGAACACAATTGAACCGTTCATAACTTCGGTAACAAAAGGATCGCCGCTTTCCATCTTGGCGCCAAACTCGTTGGCCCGCATTGCCTCCAGTGTAACCTCCAGATCGAGGTGTATCTTGGCACTCTCCAGGGCCATCTCCACCTCTAATGTAGTAACTGACCCTATTACAAACAGGTTTATGCCACCGCCGTGAACCGCCTTTCCGTCGATCTTGGGATAATAGATGAAGGCTGTGGCAACCCTATCCCCCAGTGGCATTATGGCATCACGCAACACGTCGGTGAGGTTGTTGGTCTTGTGGAAGATTGCTGCAAGTTCGGGAAACAGTTTAGAGTTGGTATCCGCCTGATAATAGACATTGTTGCCGTTGTGCTGCCGAATCAACAGGCCCGCATCCATTAGGGAACGCAATTCCCGGTGCAGTGAGCCGGCCGCCACCCCGGTGATACGGGAAATCTCACGAACATAAAAGCGCTCCGTCGGGTGTAACAACAGCAGACCCAGGGCAGCTCGCCGCTGTTTGTTGAACATAAGATCCATCGGGTTCGACATAATTGTGCGCCGCAAAGATTGTTGTTGTTATTGCTCCAAGCTAGCTGATCATATTACGTGAAAGAGAGCCAAACACTTAATACGAGCCCATACCACGATTATAGTAGCATATTTGGCTACAGTTTATTGCAAGCGCCTGAAAAATATAAGGGTTCGACTAAACCGAAGAGGTTCTACCTACTTAAGCCCGTACAGATCAGGAAAAAACAGGATGGTCAGCACTATCGCCACCTGCATCAGGATAAACGGAACAACTCCACGATATATATCCATGGTAGTCACTTCCGGTGGCGCCACTCCCTTTAGATAGAAAAGCGAGAAGCCAAACGGCGGAGTCAGAAACGAAGTCTGCAGGTTCATGGCGATGAGGATGGCAAACCATACGGGGGCAATACCCATGGCATCGGCCACCGGCGCCAGCATAGGTACGATGATGAAGGAGATCTCAACAAAATCGATAAAGAAACCCAGCACCATGATTACCAGCATAGATAGAATCAGAAATCCCATCTGTTCTCCCGGCAGTCCCAAAAGAATCTCTTCAACAATGAGATCGCCACCGGTATAGGTAAAGGCCATGGAAAACGCCGTAGCACCCAGCAGAATAGCAAACACCATGGCCGTTACCTTCACCGTATCCATGGCTGAGCCGTAGACCATCTTCCAGCTGAATTTGCCATAGATCACTGCCAGCATCAGGGCGCCAATCCCGCCCAAGGCAGAAGACTCTGTTGGGGTGGCGATTCCTGCGAAGATAGAGCCCAGCACCACCAGGATCAGGATCAGTGGCGGCAGGACGGCCTTGAGCGCCCTGATGTACTGCTCACTCTTGTATTCCAGATCCTCATCCATTGGAATAGCTGGGGCCACTTCCGGTTGCAGGTATGCCTTGGCCAGGATGTAGATAACGTAGACGCCGATCAGGACCAGGCCAGGGCCAACCGCAGCCCGGAACAGGTCGCCTACCGGGATGCCCATCACATCTCCCAGGATGATCAGGATGATGGAGGGAGGGATGATCTGCCCCAGGGTTCCGGCCCCGCAGATGGTGCCGCAGGCGAGTCGTTTATCATAATTAAACTTGAGCATCACCGGGAGGGAGATAAGGCCCATGGCCACTACAGAGGCGCCCACCACACCGGTGGACGCCGCAAGCAAGGCGCCAACCAGGATAGTTGATATGGCCAGACCGCCACGCACACCTCCGAACAACTTAGCCATGGATTCCAGTAGCTGTTCCGCCAGGTTGGTACGCTGGAGCACTATACCCATGAAGATAAACAGGGGAATGGCCATCAGCACCGTGTTCTCCATGATGCTGTAGATGCGAAATGGCATGAAAGCGAAGATCTCGGGGCCTTCGGCAAACACCCCGAACAACAGCGCCACTCCACCAAAGGTAAAGGCTACCGGGAACCCCATGAGGAGCAGCACCAGTGCTGCAAAAAACATTATTATGCCAATCATAAAATTGTTACCCGGACATCTAGAATTGTATCTCTACGTGACGCGCATGCTCGTGTAGCCCACGAATCTTGTTTATGGAGTTCAATATCATCCCAACACCGCTGATAGCCATGGACATGAACGCTATGGGTATCATCGACTTGATGGCCCAGCGAAAATACAGACCACCGGGGTCACCCGAGCGCTCTGACATATCCCAGGACTCTGCGACAAAATTCATGCCGTAGTAGGACACCAGCAGGGTAAATGGCAACAGAAAAACTATGCAGCCAATCAGATCCACCCAGCCCTGACCTTTGACGCCAAAACGTTCATAGATCAAATCAACCCGCACATGTCCGTCGTGACGAATGGTGTAGGAGACACCCAGCAGAAATATGGTTGCGTACAGATGCCACTCCATCTCCTGCATACCGATGGAGACATCATTGAACACATAACGCATAACTACGTCATAAAAAACATTGAACAGAAGGGCTATCAACAACACACCGGCGATCCTGCCTAACAGCTCGGATAATCTGTTGATCAACTGCTCAAGCTTTAGAAGAAACATCTCTTATCCCCAATGAAAACCGGCAGCCAATAGTACTCCACTAAGATGGTATTAACGGAGTACCAAGCTGCCGGTTATGTATAGCATATTACTTTTGACTATTCAGATATGCGTTATCCGAGATCTCACTCCAGACACGCGCCTTTTTCATATATGCGGCCTGGGATTCAATGATCTCTTTGGCCTGCGGATCCTTTGCTGCCATCTCGGCCAGCAATTCGGCATTTGCCTTCTCCATTGCAGCGATAACCTCTTTCGGGAACGTTTTCACCTTGATGTCAGGAAACTCGCTCTTCATCTTGGCCCAGTTCTCGCCACTGGCATGATAGGACTGGATATACATATCATATGCAGCGGTACGCATGGCAACACGCAGAATCTCCTGCAGATCGGCTGGCAGCTTGTCCCATGATTTTTTGTTGATCATGAACTGCAACTCAGTGGCAGGTTCATGCCAACCGGTGTAATAGTAGGGAGCAATCTTGTGGAAGCCCATGCGCAGGTCCAGAGAAGGCCCGACCCACTCCAGGGCGTCGATGGTGCGGCGTTCCAATGCGGTATACAGTTCACCGGCAGGGATATTGGTAGGCTTGGCACCAAGCTTGGCCAACACTTCACCGGCAAAACCCGGAATGCGCATCTTCAGACCTTTAAGGTCAGCTACGGAGTTAATCTCTTTCTGGAACCAACCACCCATCTGGTTGCCGGTATTGCCACCCGGAAATGACAGCACGCCGTGCTTGTCATATGTCTTCTTCATCAGCTCCATACCGCCGCCAAAATAGAACCAGCCATACTGCTCTGGTGCGGTCATGCCAAAGGGCATGGTGGTAAAGAACAGGGTGTTGGGATCCTTACCCTTCCAGTAGTAAGAGGCAGAGTGGCCCATGTCATACTGACCACCGCGCACCATATCAAACACGCCAAATGGTGCTTTGTGTTTATTCTTGGAATCAATAGTAATCTTCAAACGTCCGTTGGACATGGTTTGCACCATCTTGGCGAGATTCTTGGTAGCGTCACCAAAGATGGGGAAGTTTGAAGGCCAAGTCTCAGCCAGTTTCAGGCGATACACCTTATCTGCCGAAAATGCCGGATTGATCAGAGCGACCGCACAGATCGCTGCCATAACCAGTTTCCTGGAAAACCTGTATTTAAACATTAGCACTTATCCTCTCTGTTAGTTTATTAGCAAGGTGTGGTGTTTATCTACAACGCAACTCTGACGATATCAATATCGCAACAGCTTGTTGCCCGATACTACCAACATTTAGATACCACAGATATTAGGGATATTACGGATATTACGGATATTACCTAGTGCTCCAACCGGTCCCGAGCTAAAGCCCCAGCTCTTTCCAACGTCGCTCCATGCGTTTCAACGAGATCGGATAATCCGTCTTCAGCTCCTGGGCAAACAGTGATACACGCAACTCTTCAAAGGCCCAGCGCAGCTCTTCTATGCGCAGATCCACCTTGTTATTGCTGCGGCACTTTTCATCCCAGCCCTGCCATTGCTGATACAGCCCCTGCATCTCGCGCAGCTGTTGCTGGTCCCGGGCGGCGGCATGGACCAGTTTATCCAGCCGCCGGACTATGGCCTTTAGATAACGCGGCAGATGCTTCAGATTAGGATAGGGGGTCACTTGCAGAAAACCTCTAAATATCAGCCGATCCAGCTGCTGGTTTACATCTGTCACCGATGCCATCCAATTCATCTTATTGGAGTTTGCCAACCGCTTTCTGACATCCTGATAGCTATCCAAAATCTCCCCAACCAGTGCAACCACATCATCAGCCACAGACATCAGACGTGACTTACATTCGTCTATTCTTACCTGGAACTCGGCTGCGGTATGGATCGGTGGCATCTCCTCGATAAAGGTCAGGTCTACCACCAGCGCCACCAGTTCGGCCCGGAGATCAGGTATGGCCTTGGATGCATACCCCTGCGGTGCCTTGGCGGCCTTGGTATATTGCAGACGCATCACCTCCAGACCGGACAGGTTACGTTTCAGGTAGCGCATATCCTTGGCCAGACGCAGCATAAACAGACGCCGCAGTCCGGCGCGCATGGCGCGTTCTGCATTCGGTCTTGAATCCATTATTCTTAGAGCAACGCTATCGCCCTCATCCATCAGGGCGGGAAAGCCGGTGAGTTTGATCCCACCGCGATCCAGCTGCACCGACTCTTTTAGCTCGCCAAAGTCCCAGTCGGTCAGACCCTGCCGTTCCAGACCAGCGCTGGCAAGTGGTTGCACCGAGGTGGCATCACCTGCGGCATACTGCTTCCGCAGTTGTGGCAGATTGCGCCCGGTGGCGATGGTCACGCCTTTGTCGTTCACCACCTGGAATCGCATCCGCAGATGTTCCGGCATCGCTTCTTCGTCCCAGGCATCTTCCGGTACATGCACTCCGGTCATGGCCTTGAGCTGTTCTCCCAGCTCCCGGATCAGGGGTTTGTCAGATGGCTGCATGCGCTGGAGACAGGCGTCGGCATATTCAGGCACCGGCACGAAGGATTTGCGCAGTTGTTTGGGCAGGCTGCGCATCAGGGCTATCACCCGCTCCCGCAGCAGGCCCGGAACCAGCCATTCACACCGCTCTTCCGAGACCTGATTCAGCACCGCCTGGGGTATCTTCAGGGCCACCCCATCGGTCTGTTGTCCCGGCTCAAAGTGGTAGACCAGGGGTAGCTGCATACCGTTGAGATCCAGGCTATCCGGAAAGTCCGCATCACTCAGACCATACCCCTCACGTTGGCATAGATCCGCCTCACGCATATGCAGCATCTTAGGTGTGCCGGCGCTCTCCTGGCGCAGCCAGCGTTCAAAGTCCGGGGCGCTATAGATCCCTTCTGGGATGTGGCGGTCGTAATACTCATAGATCACCTGCTCATCCACCAGCAGATCCCGCCGCCTGGTCTTGTGCTCCAGGGACTCGATATACTCCAGCAGCTCCCGGTTGTGGCGCCAGAACTTGGCCCGGGTATGGAAATCTCCCTCGACCAGCGCAAAGCGGATGAATATCTCCCGCGCCTCGATCGGGTTGATCGGTCCGTAGTTCACCTTGCGCCTGGCAACCAGGTTGATGCCAAACAGGGTGACCCGTTCATAGGCCCCCACCTGTCCCCGCTTCTTCTGCCAATGTGGTTCGGACCAGCTGCGTTTCACCAGATGTGCCGCCACCGCTTCCACCCATTCCGGGCGGATCAACGCCACGTTGCGGGCATAGAGTTTGGTGGTCTCAACCAGCTCCGCCGCCATCACCCATTTGGGTTGCTTCTTAAACAGGCCGGAGCCGGGAAAGATCTGAAAGCGGCTGTTGCGGCCACCCAGGTACTCATGCTCCTTGCCGCTCTGCTTGAATCCGATATTACTCAGCAGCCCGCTTAGCAGGGCCTTGTGGATCTCATCATAGCCCGCCTCCGTCCGGTTCTCCTTATACCCCATCTCATGCAGCTGGCCTCGCAGTTGATGGTGGATATCACGCCACTCCTGGGCACGGTTCCAGGAGATGAAGTTATCCCGGCAGTATTGACGAAACTTGCGCTTGCTAAGGTGGTGGCGTTGCTCCTGCAGATGCCGCCACAGATTCAGAAAGGTGAGGAAATCAGACTCTTCATGTTTGAACTGCTGATGGGCCTGATCCGCCGCCTGCTGCTTTTCCATCGGACGGTCTCTGGGATCCTGCACCCCCAGGGCGGCGCCGATCACCAATACCTCTTCCAGACAGTGGCCATGGGCGGCGCTGAGCAGCATCCGCCCGATCCGCGGGTCCACCGGCAGGCGTGCGATCTGGCGTCCGATCCCGGTGACCCGGCGTTCACCATCCACCGCTCCAATCTCATCCAGGATACGATAGCCATCCTTGATCAGACGCGTGTCCGGCGGATCGAGAAAGGGGAATGAATCTATGTCACCAAATTTCAGGATCTTCATCTGCAGGATGACCGATGCCAGATTGGTGCGTTGGATCTCGGGTTCGGTAAACTCGGCCCGTGCTTCGAAGTTCTCCTCAGAGTAGAGCCGGATACAGATACCCGCGGCCACCCGCCCGCAGCGCCCCTTGCGTTGGTTGGCGCTGGCCTGGGAGATGGGCTCTATCGGCAGCCGCTGCACCTTGCTGCGATGGCTGTAGCGGCTGATGCGGGCGTAACCCGCATCGACCACATAACGGATGCCCGGCACCGTCAGAGAGGTCTCGGCCACGTTGGTAGCCAGGATGATACGGCGCTGACCTCCAGGCTTGAAGATGCGGCCCTGCTCCGCCGGACCCAGGCGGGCATACAGCGGCAGGATCTCGGTCAGATGCATCTTGTGTTTGCGCAGGGATTCGGCGGTCTCACGGATCTCGCGCTCACCGCTGAGAAAGACCAGGACATCGCCCCGATCCCTACGGCTGAGTTCGTCCACCGCATCCAGAATCGCCTGCTGAGTGGATTCATCACGCTCACTGCCACCCTCTTCTTGCGCAGAACGATAACGCAGCTCAACCGGATAGGTGCGACCGGATACATTGATGATAGGTGCATCGCCAAAATGCCGTGAAAAGCGCTCCGGGTCGATAGTGGCCGAGGTGATGATCAGCTTCAGATCAGGCCGTTTCGGCAGTAGCTGTTGCAGGTAACCCAGCAGAAAATCAATATTCAAACTGCGTTCGTGGGCCTCATCTATGATCAGGGTGTCGTACTCATTTAGAAAAGGGTCCCTCTGGATCTCCGCCAACAGCATGCCATCGGTCACCAGCTTGATATGGCTGTCTGCACTCACATGATCATGGAAACGCACCTTGTAGCCGACGCTGCTACCCAGCTCCCGCCCCAACTCACTGGAGATGCGGTCGGCCAGGGTACGAGCGGCGATACGCCGGGGCTGGGTGTGACCAATGCGCCCGTAGACACCACGGCCCAGGGTCAAGCAGATCTTGGGTAGCTGGGTGGATTTACCGGAACCGGTCTCGCCGCAGATGATTACCACCTGATGGGCGTTTAGTAACGCGGCTATCTCCTCCCAACATTCAGATATGGGTAGTTCTTGCGGAAATTCCGGCTTGGGTAGCAGACTGGCTCTGCGCTCTGCCCTCTGCCTGGATTCCTCAATCTGCCGTGCCAACCTGACAATATCGTGTTGAATCGGCTTATTGCCTCCGGCGCGCTTGTGAAGCGCACGCAGGCGACTGCGCAGACCATGCCGATCGGTCAGCATGCAGAGCTCTATCTCATTATCTTGGGGAAGTAGTTGTTTCACAGATGAATTGGGATCTAAAAAGTCCAAGCATGCTACATGATTAACCAAGATTTTTAAAACCTGGAACCAGCTCTCCTAGTAGCACAAAACACGCACAATACCCCAACATATACTGGTCATATACCGGACAACCGCTGATCTATATCAGAAAAACCGTGCGGCCAAGCCATTAATTTTTAAATATTCTCAATATTGCGTTATTAAATGCTTCATTTTAATCCTTCTAATAGATATCATTAATCCGGTAAATGTTTAGTTGGAAAAATTATGGCTGCCTCACCTTCACCACCGTATTACAAACAGAATCGCCTCAAACAGCTGAGGGCATTTTGTAATGCGGCTCAGACCGAGAGCGTTAGTCTCGCGGCAGAGCGTCTGTTCCTGAGTCAACCCACAGTATCCCTTCAGATTCAAGCACTTGAGCGTGAATTTGAGACCATGCTGTTTGAGCGACGCGGACCCAAGATTCGTCTAACCCCAGAAGGCAAGACCCTGTATAAGCTGGCCCAGCCACTGATACATGGAATCGATGGACTGCATGAAACCTTCATCGCAAAATGCGGTTCACTCGACTCTGGCGAACTGAATATCGCCGCCGGTGAGTCGACCATCCTGTATGTACTGCCAAAGGCCATGCAGGAATTCTCAGCCAGCTATCCCAAGATCAGAATCAAACTGCAAAACGTACCGGGACGTGATGGCATGGCCATGATACGGGCAGATCAGGTGGATTTCGCTGTGGGTTCCATGTCTGAACTGATGGACGATATCTTCTACCACCCGGTAGTCTCCTACAAGACTGTATTGATAACCCCGCTAGACCACCCCCTGGCCAATAAAGAGAAGGTCAGCCTCCAGGAAATCAGCCCCTACGGTCTGATCCTGCCACCACGCCATCTGAGCACCTGGCGCATGGTCGATCTGGTGTTTAAACAGCACAGCCTGAATTACCGGATTAATCTGGAGGCCGGTGGCTGGGAAGTCATCAAAAAGTATGTGGAACAGGGGATGGGTATCTCCATTGTCTCTGATGTGTGTCTGAACGGCGATGAAAAACTGGCCCGTATTCCACTGGACGAGTACTTCCCGGACCGCGGTTACGGCATAGTTATGCGGCGCGGCAAATTTCTCTCGCCCCAAGCCAAACGCTTCATCGAGATGATGGACCCGGAATTTTTTGAGGCGCGTGACCAGTCGGAACAGGTAACGGCCTGAACCGGAGGCGTCTCAATAAATGCCATCTGACCAGGGTAACCGGCTGCCAAGATTAATGCCGCTGTTGTTGCTGACCACTCTGCTCTGCTTTGTGGTCGGCATACTTCTGCCGCGTCTGACCCCACTCCCTCCATCTGCGCCTCTGCACCTGATACTCGCCGGCGGGATCATGCCACTGATCTTCGCTGCCATGATCTATTTCGTACCGGTGCTAAGCCGCAGTGGCCCGCCCGAGCCCGGTGCGCTGCTGAATATCGTGGGGGCGCTGGTTGCAGGTGGCATCCTGGTAATCAGCCTGCTCCTTATCTTCAAGCTCTACTTGCTGGCAGCCGTGATTGCCCTGCTGGCCGTCATCGGACTCTCCAACTGGATGCGCAAACGCGCCCAACAGGCCTTTGGATCGCCCCATCCAGGCCTGCTCTGGTATCGCCTTGCATTGCTGTTGCTGGGGTCAGCCCTGATTGCAATCATCCTTGGCTCTATCTGGACAGAGCAATGGCTGGCCCTGCGCAAGTTGCATCTGCATCTGAATATTCTCGGGTTCGTGGGTCTCACCGCCATGGGAACCCTGAGGGTCCTGCTGCCCACAGTGGGCGGTTTTCAAGACCCTGACGCAGGCCCCTGGCTAATGCGCGAATGGCGGCCTCTGGTTGCAGGAACCATTCTGATTGCAGTTGCTGCGGCCTGGTTTCCGCTGATCGGCCTGGCGGGTCTAATCCTCTGGCTTGTTCCTCTGGGCAGGCTGGCCTACGGCATGCTCTGGGTTCAGCGCAGGGCGCTCTGGTCGACCCATGGAGCCGCCCCCTCCCTTGGCCTTGCCATAGTTGGTTTGATCTTCACACTGGTCCTGGGAGCGGTTCATGGGATGGGTTGGCTCGCAACCACCCACATGTCCGAGCTGTTCATACTGATGTTCCTCATGCCTCTGGTAACGGGCGCCGCCACCCACCTGCTGCCTCTGTGGCTATGGCCCGGGGCGCAGGCTGAACAACAGACTAAATCCCGCAACACCCTGGGACGCTTTGCTCTGATTCGCGGCCTGTTGTTCCTGCTAAGTGGCGTTCTGCTGGTGATGAATGCGCCCTGGTCCTGGCTCCCGGCTATTGCCGCCATAGCGCAGTTTGCATCTGTCTCCCTATGGCAGACAACCAGCGCCAGAATCAAATAAGGCAGACAAAAAAAGACCCTGCCGCAGCAAGGTCTTGAATGTCTGAATCCTACATGCCACCCCGGATAATATCCAATATTCGATTCGTTGCTTCATCGATCAACAGCACGTCATCACCCACAAGCATCCTCTTTTGACCTGGCAGCGTGGGCGAAAACATGGACTCTAAGTCTGCAGGAAGATCCCGTTTAGCCAGTCCCGGCGGCAGGGTTCCGCCACGTTGCAGCTGTTTTGCCAGTCCTGGAGGCAGGGTGTCACGCTTGGCCAGACCGGGCGGCAAACCCTTACCTTTTTTATATTTTGATTTTTTGGACTTCTTGGCCCGTTTAGCCTTGCCCTTGGCAGAACCGGGAGTGAAACCGGATGCGGATCTGTTCCGGTAGTAATCCTTTACCCAAGTTCTTTCCGTCTCTGAAAAGAGCTTGCCTAAGGCCTTGCCCGAAGCTGTGGTTTCTGCCTGAAGCTGAGTTACCGAAAGAGCAGCAATCAATGATATGAAACCGAAAATGATTCTGTACGATATTTTCATGCAAGCACTCCTTAAAGTCGTCGGTTAGACACCTGGAGTATAAGATATCCAACAGCTATTACTAACCCGAAGGGTGATTATTAACTTGAACCTGGAAACTGCAGTTAACCGCCATTCGGACAACCTAACTTAATATGCCTCCTCAGGATAATCTGTGGGTAAAGCTCGACGCAGGTAAATAACCCAGTACGTGATTAGAAGTGAGTATCATGGGCCATAATACAAGGACAGCCATCACTTGATACTGTAATCACATTGATCTAAGTGCTGCACTATTGCAGAGATATTTTGATACTAAGCCAGTCCATATCACGCATAAAATAGCTGCATATCTGTTTGTTTTTATTGAGTTAATTACAGATTAATACCATTTTTACTGAGAAGATATATACTCCATATTGTCATGGTCAGTTTTTTATGGTTATAACAAGGAGGAAATACTATGAACTACGCGATTACTGCAATAGCAATAAGTGCTCTGCTTGTTCCAGGAATAACGAATGCAGGACTTATACTCACTTCCGATAAGGCCAACTTTCTAGCCAGCGCTGGTACAACCACCATGGAGAGTTTTGAGAGTATTGCAGCGACACCAGGCGCAATTCTGTTAAACAGTATTCCAGCATCTGACCTTAGTAACCACTTCGATGTCACAGGAGCTTCTAGCAGCTTCCAGATCTGGAATACTACTTATGCAACACACGGCAGCCAATCGTTATTCTGGCTTGCAAGAAACACCACACTACCTCCCGATAGTACTGAAAAATCTTTCACTCTAAACAATTTCGGTGGGTTCTCAGGACAGATCAACGCTCTTGGATTGTATATGACCGATTGGGCTTCAGCTGGAGCAGAAGGAACTCTGACATTCAGCAATGATAACGGTGAGAGTCAGATAGTGGCTGTAAGTCCACCATCTCTTCCAGACTGGAACTCATTTTTTATTGGTGTGATTAGCGATACCCCATTCACATCGGCAACATTTACAACTACTACTGACGATGGATGGCATCTAATTGATGAAGTTTACTTCGCAGCTACTGTTCCAGAACCATCAATACTATTTCTTATTGGTGCTGGTGGAATAGGCCTTTTGGGTTTGCGTATACATAGGGAGCAAAGTTAACAGCGCATTCTAAATAGGGTATGGATGAATTTCTAGCATTCCTTGGCAATAAGGCCAAGGACGGGCAAGCTGCAACATATCAATCATGATCGGGAAAGATAGGACATCCACCACTTGAAAGCCGAACAAATATTTACTCCATCACCTGCGACTAATATCACACAAAATACAAGGACAGCCATCACTTGATACTGTAGTTCATCGCCAGATTTTGTTACACACAACATTAAAAAAAGTGGATTGATATTTTTCTTGGCTCATCCATAGCTCTCCTTACGTTCTTCCTGTGGAGAATTTAGTGCATTTATATTGTAATTCACTGTTGTCCCGTTAATTTTCAGTGAATTCGGTTAGAAGCCGTGTTGATAAAAGCCAGAAGGATGTATAGAAGCCTGGGAGACATGAAAATCAACAAAGAGCCCCGTCATTCCGGACAGCGGTTTTTGCTGATCCGGAATCCAGGTTTATAAACGACTTACTGGATACCGGGTCAAGCCCGGCATGACGGTTTTTAGTTAACGGGACAGCAGTGATTGTAATTGCAATTCTACTTTTAGATGGGCTGCGGACATATACGGCAAGCTGCCGTATTTTACCGTTTAAAATAGCCGTCGGAAAAATGGTTTCCTAGTGAGAGTAAGTTTGGTAGTCTATTGATTCAATGGAAATAATAAACAAATGGAGCAGATTGCTAATTTCTCAAATGAATAATAATTTCCGGACATCAAAGGCACATGGCCGCGTTTGTAACACGGCCGTGTGCTATTGATTTAACTGTTAAGTGGAAAAGGAAGAAAATGGTAGAAATGAGGCTCTTTAACCAGAATACCATTGCAGTAGTCTACGACTTCGATGGAACTTTATCTCCTCAGCCAATGCAGGAATATACTGTATTGCCTGAAATTGGAGAGAATTCAAAAGAGTTTTGGAAAGAAGTAGACAAGGAAACTCGGGCTACAGAATCGGAAGGAATGTTGGTTTACATGCGGTTGCTTCTTGAGAAAGCAGAGCAAAAGAAAATTCATATTGGAAAAAAAGACTTGGCAAAGCTAGCAAAAGGAATTGAATATTTTCCAGGCGTTGAAACTTGGTTTGAAAGAATTAATGCATTTGTAAAGGATGAAGGAAAGGGCAAAGTAAAAATACAGCACTATGTTATTTCTGCTGGAATGAAGGAAATACTTGAAGGCATGACGCTAAAGAAATATTTTAAACGAATCTATGCCTCAGAATATCATTTCAATCACCATGGGGTAGCAACTTTCCCAAAAATACTTGTTACTGGCACCAGTAAAACACAGTTTCTTTTTCGAATTAACAAAGGTAAGGAAAAGCTTACAGACACAATCAACAAGCATATGCCTGAGGAAAAAAGACCGATCCCATTTTCTAATATCATATACATCGGTGATGGTCTTACAGATGTTCCAAGTATGACGGTTACAAAAATTAACGGTGGCCACACAATCGCAGTTCATAAAAAGAAATCAAAAACAGGAGTTAAAGTTTGTCGGGAATTGCTTAAAGCTAGAAGAGTCCATTTTATGGCCCCCGCAGATTACACAGAGAACAGCGTTTTAGAAACAAGGCTCAAATTATTGTTGAATTCGGTTATTACTGGAATCGAATATCAGAGGGAGCTATTTGCATGTAGGAGGGAGAATGATTTGGTTGAATAGTAATCACTTAACACATATGAGCCCCCGCCCCGTCAATAGGCAATACTGATCTTTTCCGTCACGCGCAGCGTGACAAAAGAATAAGCGATGAACAAAGCCAATTAACTTCGTCTGTCATGGTTGTTATTAAGCAGTCGCTTACAACAAACACATATAGAGGGTCCCTTATCACGGTCTCACCGCTGCCGGTTATTTTCTCAATCCATTGAGCGCAACCGGGCCACTAGACATTCATCGGCATAACCCTGTGCTGGCACGATTCAAGGCGGCGGGTTGATGCATCTCTGTATCTCCAGTTAGTTGCCGGCTCAGCCAGGGTGTAAACGACTTTGTTTATCACATGAATGCATGACCATGGGGTGTCTAATCAAAGCGACGAGCTCCGGTTATGTGATGGATAAACCGATCAGATGGCTTATTGCCAAGTAGTGGCTTCATCAAGTTTATTGCCCATTCAACCGTTGGTCGTAAGCGTCCGGGCAACAACAGGGCCTCCCCTACCTTTTTAGATCTTCCATTTTTAAATTCTGCGGTAGCAGTTCCAGAAGAGCTTTCTCTGATTTAGCTGCTGGAAGTTTCTCGAAAAGGTAATTCAGATAGACCCAGGGCTCCAGATCATTCGCCTTGGCGGTCTCTACCAGCGTATAGAGGGTGGCGCTGGCTTGAGCACCTCGTGGACTGCCACTGAAGAGCCAGGCCTTGCGTCCAATCACAAAGGGCCGTATCGCATTCTCCGCCCTGTTGTTGTCGATCTCGATGTGGCCATCTTCAAGATAGGTGATCAACTGGGGCCATAGTGTCAAGGTATAGGCTATCGCCGTACCCAACGGACTCTTTGGCAGCACCTTGGTGATTTTCTGATCAAGCCACTCCTTGATCTTGTCAAGAATCGGTTTGGCCTGTTTCTGGCGGATGGTCTTTCGTTCTTCCGGCTCCTC
>SWBX01000396.1_pt1 | contig 58176 bp, 52 predicted proteins | sample 4693051 | NCBI WGS metagenome assembly SWBX01 (sample SAMN10267272, study PRJNA491770) | bioreactor metagenome | isolation source: DHS bioreactor inoculated with marine | place: Japan: Omine Ridge, Nankai Trough | reverse complement strand
GGGGGGGTACACGGTCGGGAAGACTTGTTTGGTTCATGTGAATAATGAATATGTGCGGAAGGGGGAGGTTGAGCCGGAGAAGTTTTTGACAGTAGAGGATGTGACGGAGGAGATAAATGAGCTTGTTCCAGAAGTGGAGGGGCTTATTCCGCATGCTTTGGCTGGTATTTTGCGGAGGGAGGAGCCGGAGGTTCGAATCGTTAAGCAATGCAAACGTCCATATACTTGTCCGTTTATTTCATATTGTTGGGATCAGGCTAAGATTCCGGATTATTCGGTTTATAATTTGACTCGGATCGGGGAGAAAACTCTTTTGGAGTTGTTGGATCGTGGGGTTTTGGCTTTGAAAGATATTCCTGATGATGTAGAGCTTTCGGTGGCTCAGGCTGCTCAGGTGAAAGTGGCGCAGACGGGGAAGCCGGTTATACAAAAGGCTAAGATTAAGAAGGCTTTGGGGGCGCTTGCGTATCCATTGTATTTTTTGGATTATGAGACGGTGAACACGGGGGTTCCGTTGTGGGATGGGATTAAGCCGTATCAGCAGGTTTGTTTTCAGTATTCTTTGCATGTGGTGCGGGAGGCGCCGAAGGGGAAGTCGTCAAAAGCGAAGTTGGAGCACTTCGAATATCTGGCTTCGGGTCAGGATAATCCGATGCCTGGTTTGTTGGCGCAGCTGCGGAAGGATATTGCTGATGACGGTGGGTCGGTGATTGTGTGGTATAAGTCTTTTGAAATGGGGCGCAATTCGGAAATGGCGGAGCTTTATCCTGAATATCGGGAATTTTTGGAGTCAGTGAATGAGCGGGTTTATGATTTGATGGATATTTTCAAAAAGCAATATTATGTACACCCCGGATTTCGGGGAAGTTGTTCGATTAAAAAGGTGTTGCCTGCGCTGCTACCGGAACTTTCATATGAAAATCTGGAGGATATTCGGGAAGGGAGTATGGCGGGGTTGAGGTGGTTGGAGGTGGAGTTTGGGGAGGGGTTGAAGGGGGAGGAGAGGGAGAGGGTGCAGGAGCGTGAGCGAGTGAGGGGGAATTTGTTGAAGTATTGTGAGAGGGATACGTTGGCGATGGTGGGAGTGATGGGGGAGGTGGGGTAGGTTATGTTGTTGAATTGTTCTCAATGTGTCTTGTCCCCTTGCAATATGGAAATTTTGAACAACCGTAGAATTTCCCATAACGACCTGACCTTTTAACCATTGTCGAATTACATATTGGGCATATAACGCCCTCCACAATTTCAGGTGGAGCAACTTTCTTATTATGTAGAGTTTCCGATTTACACTTATTGCAGAATCGACCATATCCACTTTTTAGAGTCGTATCTTTAAAAAGTGATCTTTCTTTGACTTCTCTACACTTGGGACATTCATGTAGATCGCCGTTTTTGAGTTGATCAACGCTAGTATGTATTTTTGCTAAAAGGTCACCTTGAAAAGTATTCTCTTGGATAAGTTTTTCTAGTCTTTCATTCAGGGTTTCTATTGGGTTTTTCCCAAGATTAAATTTATTGATACGTAAAAATTTATACCCATATCCTTCCAAAACCTTTTCCCTGTATTTATCTTCGGGTTTATAGTACTGAGCATAATTATATTTATCTACGCTCTCATCTGTCATAAAGTGTTCCTTAAAACCGTCATATTCAATAATAATGTTATGGGTAGAACTTGCCTTTTTAAAGATTAATAGAAAATCAACTGTATAGTTTGATTCTGTATAAGTGCTACCATTAATTTGCTTCAAATATTTTCCAATCTCAAATTGTGGACTTAAATTAATTGAATCTCTGTTTTTATTATAGAAATTAGTTTGAGTTAACCAGTTTAGAACTTTTTTCTCCATTGGAGATTTTACATCTGTTGAACTTGGCAAGGGATCCTTTTTGCCATGTTCCAATGTGGATTGGTAGTGTCGTAGAGCGTTACCGATCGAACCAGAAAACTCATTTATTGGTTTACTGATTACGAATATGACACTTTCCTTAGCTCTACTAAAACCTACATTCAATCTTTGTGCCCTAATTTTTCCATCACCCTCTAAATCAATTTTTTCCAAATCTTTAATAAAGACTCCCCACAGACGGTCTTCCATAGGGTTTGCTACCATTGAATAGATAATAATATCTCTTTCTTCTCCCTGACATGTGTCAAATGTCCAAATGCCCAAATTTAAATCACTATAAATCTTATCATGTAGTAGAGACTTACTAATACTTTCTTTGAGGCGTTTTTGCTGATTTGTGTGTGGTGTGATTATGCCAACAGTTTCGCCACTATTCTTTTTTGCAAGATTTTCAAGTGTACTAACAATATAGTCAATTTCAAGAGAATTGGACTTAGGTATCAACTCTTTTTTCCCATCATGCTTTATTTCATAGAACTTAATGACATCGTTTATTGATTTACCTCTAATCTTAGTAACCTGAAGAGAATTGTTGTAAAATTTTTCATTTGAGTATGAAATAATTTCCTTATAACATCTAAAATGCTTTTTTAACTGAGTATTGAAATTATTAATAAACTCAAAAAATTCCAGTATTGATGTCTTGATGTTGAATTTCTCTAGTCGCTTATTTTTAGCAGGGTCGTCAGTAACATGTTTTAAAAATGATTGCCTTAAATTATGAAGATATTCTTTATTGATGTCAGTTCTAGCTAAAGCAGCTTTTACATTACTAAACTGCTTTTTGTCACCTAAAATCAGCACTTTCTTTGCTCTGATAAGTGCAGGAAATGCTTGTGCAAGACTAACTTGAGAAGCTTCATCAATAATCACTAAATCAAATATTTCTGCTTCAAGTGGAATGTACTCAGCGTAATCTCTAATACCTGCTAAGATGCAAGGGAATGCATTTTTTAACTTTTGGAATTGATTTTTTGGGAATTTCTCTTTGTTCCTAATAATTTCTCGAAGAGTCTTTGCCGTACTTGTACTTTTATCATAAAAGTTCAAAAACCGTCCATCCATTAAATATGACATCTGTAAAGTCATCATTTGTTCAATTTCACTTCTCTTAGCTAGATAATGATCAAAACTAATATGATTAAATTTATTGCGCAAAACTTGATTTAAATCAAGAAATCTTACTAAGTCATTATAGTCATCATCAGTAATCTGACTAAATAGTTTGCCAACCATGTTTATTGTTTTGGTTCCGCCTGCTTTTCTGAATGTTTTTGGGTACTTTTCACATTTATCATTGTAGTAATCAATATCAATCTGCAACTTGTTAATTTGTTCAACGAAATCACTTTTTACTAAAAATTTATGTAATAGGCAAGTTGTGTCCAGATTGGGAGCTGATTGGACTTCTTCTTGTTTAAGTATGTCTGAACAAAATTTACTAATATCTAATATTGATTGGAAATCATCTAATTTGTGTGATGGTTTTGTGCTACAAAAATTTTCGAATCGCTTGTGAAAATCTTTGTCTAGTTCTACTACTTTTTTTCGATAAAAAAGATAGCCAAACAATGGCCACTTCAAGTGATTATACTCACTAACGAAGGTCTGTAAATCAGGAAGATCGTTGCTGTTTAGCTTAGTAAACAGTGAAAAACTCTCTATGCCAGTACTGAAAATATTTCTATCAAGTACTTGTGTCTGTACTCTTTTAACAATGCTCAATATATATGCTAGATCTTTTGAAACTTTCTCATTTTTAGAGAGAGTATTAATATCAATAGCATATAGTTGTTTGAATTTTTTCTTATTTAAATCAGAAAATTTATTTGCAATATTTCTCAGCTCTTCTAGTTCAGTGGCGGAATCAGTATTATCCTTTAGTTCCTCTAAATTCACAGGCAAATTCAGCTTTGATATTTTCCCCTCCAATTCTATAGTTTCTTGAATGTTACCAATATTAATGTCTTCACAAATCATAGATTCTGCTTGAAGCTCTTCTTTTAGAGAATTAATAGCTTTGTTCGTCTCTTCTACTAAATTGTCATAGTCTTTTTTCAGGGCTCTATAGTGCGTTCTAATCCCATCCACACTGTGATTGGCAAGTATTTGGTTATATGTATTGCCTGTCTTTCCCAATCTCAAAATCGGATTTTGAAAATTATCATCTCTTCTAATTTCATTGAGAGTCTGGGTAATTTTATTCTCTACAACGTCCAAGGCTTCTTTCTTATCAGAAAGTACTAGTGTGGATTTGTTATTTAGAATGGCGTCGAAGAGAATAGCTGTAATTGTATGACTTTTGCCGGTGCCAGGAGGGCCCTGAACTGTTACATATTTACAATTATCTCTTTTAAGGGCACTTAGTATTTGTGCCTGTTCGCTATTCAATGGGATAGGTGATCTTAATACTAGCTTGTCTTCAGCACTTTGGTTATCCCACTCATCTGCAACTTGATTTGCAACACTCTCTGGATCTTTATGAATAAAATCATTTATCAGCTTATTGAAAGTGGCCTGTAATGGATTGTTTCCCAAATCTAACAACTTAAGTATTCCCTCATAGTCATTAACTACTGCCTCATCTGCCCTATCAAAGAGAGCTATGCTAATATTATTGTTAAGTGATAGAAATTTTCCTTTAGAAATATTCTTATCAGCTGACAACATAGAGAAGTCACCATCTAAAGCAAAAGAATTTACGATGTCATTAAATACATTTTCGATAGTTTTTGGGAATGTTCCTTGAGCATTTGCGAGATATATTATACGTTCACCAATACTTCTTATCTTAGCAACTTTCTCATTTTTTTTATTATATTCTTGGGTAACATACTCAATAGCCTTTTTGTTAATGTATATTTGTGCATCAAAATCAATTTCAAATGTGTTTTTGGACTGAGTTAGGTGAAAAGGAATATAGAACACAGGATACTTAGTTTTTTCATAGATAATCTCACCAAAATATAAATAAAATTCATACTTGTCTAAAATCTTTTTATTTCCATTAAGTTCAAATAGCTCGATAAATGCATCGCCAATTTTTAATTCTTCGAAGTATGTTGAAAGAGCCACTTTAAGATCACTTAACTTAAATGACTCACTAAGTTCTTTTTTGATATCTACCTTTTCTTTAGCGATAGTCTTTCGAACTAATAGCGAAACTACCTCTTTAAGTTCTGATATCAACACTCCAGTCAGCTCATCTTCAATCAAGAATATTTCATTGTCATCAGCTAACTCTTTTCTTAGTATTGACTCCTTAATGCTTTCAATAAATGGGGAAACAAACTGTTTTTTAATAGTAGTGGCTAAATAATCCTGCAAGATTTCCACGCCACTGTCATAATCTTTTTTAAATTTATTGCTATTTTCACTTATGGCTTTCTCAGTATTCTGTATGATTATATCTAGCTGTTCTTGAGTTAATTTCTTAATAAGGCGTTCAACTAGATCAATAAGCTCCTTTGGAAGAACAGATTTATATTTACCTTTTGTTATTTTAGGCATCACATCTTTGTCAAAATTGCTAGATATTAGCTTTATCAAATTTTGACGAAAAGATGGGTATTTAGCTGTGTTAAAACCCAACAAAAGATTCCTTGCATTTCTGAAATTCACATGTCTTTTCGGTAATTTTCGTTTATGAAAATCGGTTTCTAGAAAATCCATAAAATACTTACATGTATCTTTAATAAACTGGTTTGACTTGTCGGATTTCATTGTTTGTTAGTTTTGATTTCTTCTTACTATTATACCATGATTATGGTTTTTTCGTAACTTCTCTGGGGCTCTCGCACAATACTTTTGCGTGGTTTTTTATTCACATCCAATGCCATCATTATCTCTGTCTAGGCCATAAACGTCATAGCCGATAACATAAACTGGACCGCGTACATATGCTGGTCCATTACCACTTCCACCTGCACAATCAACATCGCTTGCAATTGGGACACAGCCTCCTGAATAGTTTTTATCACATTGAGTGGTTTTGTTCTTGAGAATGATTGGTTGAGGTTGTTTTGGAGTGTCTTTTTCAGCTTCAAGAGAATAGTCTTCGTCACTAAACCCGAAGTTCTTTTCTATTGCAAGATCTGTAACTGCTGGATAATAGGAAATTACAATGGAATCAGTTACTGTCTGGGGTCCATCACAATAGGCTGTGACTAAATATTTGTTTTTCCCATTGCTAATGTTCTTAAGAGATTCTTTGATGTTGTATTGAAAGGAGGTATTTCCCTCATTGAATTTTTCTAGTGTGTATTGGTCTTCTAACTTGTTATAGTTGTAATAGGCTACTGTGACTTTATTGCAATTATTAGAAAGAGAGCCATTAATGCTGAAACTGTTGGGGACATTATTTATTAGTAATTCGTTTTCGGGAGTTACGATAGTTATATAGGCTTCTTTAACACAAAGATCTTCTTGATAGTTACGAATGTAACCATCAATGCAACTACAAGTTTCTCCGGTCTGTTTTTCATAAAGGCCAATGCATTGTTTTACTTTCGGTTCTGCTTCAAGATTTGCGCCATGAAGTGATGGAGTAGTAGAAGTGACAAAAAGTAAGGTAAGTACAGTGTGGAGGATGAATATCATTTTCAACATACTTTTGTGGTTATAATAATCTTGTTATTATAACACTATTTGTTGATAGTGACTATCGGGTGGTAGGCGTTATTGAAAGCAAGTTGTCTGATATTGGAGCCACGATTGGGAGTCGGCGCTATGCGTACTTAATCATCCGGTTCATGCTTTGCATTCACCGCATGCTTAAGCAGCCCGGGACCTCACCCTTACCATGTAGCTTAGGCGCTTTATGGAGCGAAATACTCGCTGTAGTATGCTGAAAGATAATAGAACTGTTTTGGTAAAGCGAGGAGTGCTAGAGGGGCACCCCCAGTGAATTTATTGTAGCATGAACTTGGGAGTTTTGATGTTTTCCCACACTATTCGCACCCAATGCTATCCTTATCTCCAAATATCACGGCCAATGACATGAATTGGCCTGCAGACATGTGCTGGTTCGTTGCTTTTCCCACCTACACAATCTACATCACTTGCGATCTAGGTTTCCTTTCGTAGTAGGTCTTGTTCCTCTGTTTTTTTGTTTTGTTTCTTGTGTTCCAGTTTTTGCGATAATACAAATAGTATAATTAAAACTAGTCCCAACATTATGCCAACGATACTTAATGTACTCATTTCCGGGAACTTGCCTGATTCGCGAAGTTCAACTAGTTTAGGGTTGTTCAATGATTCGAAAAGGAGTATCACAAATATTATTGTTGAAACCGTTATAGACAAAATAAGACTCATGTATCGTGATGACATTATGTCTTTTTGAAAAATAACTTTCTTCAAACTCCTTATTGATTTGCTTTTATCAGAATTTATTTTCAGTATTTTATTACTGACACTTAATTTTTGTATTGAATCTAAGAATGCATTTTCCATGACTTCTTTGATTAGATCATCAACCAATAATTGAACACTTAGAATGTCTCTGGTATTAACTTTATGTTCTCTTGCAATTGATTCAATTATTGATTCTGTAATTGTTTTGGAGGGAATCTTTTTTTGAACTATTAAAGGACGTATTGTATGCAGCAATGCCTTGTTTGCTGTACTTACTCTTTGTGAGTATTCTTTGTTTTGCTTTCTTGAAAGCAAATAGTATGTAAATAAATATACAAGGAGTCCGCTAATGATTCCTCCAACTATTCCTATCACCCAAGGATTATTTAATATTTCCATATTTTGAGAAAATGGTAAATTGCAGATACTCAGAGCTTACATGAACCTTTTAGTTTTTCCATTAGTAAAATCACTAGCCTGGGTGTTATATATACAGATAGAGAAGCGTTCGGAAAGTACCGAGAATGTATATCTTCACAAGATTCCATGTTAGATCGACAAGATACCGCGGCTATATTGACTCTTCCCCTGCTTAAAAAACTATATCCAGAATTTTTAGAGCTTCTTAGGTTAAGCAGAAGCCCCAAGTCTCTTGATCCAGAAACAGTTTTTGGGCTGCAAGCAAAATGGATTCTACCTAGATTAGAACAAATAGAAACGGCTCTGAACAGAGCAAAGAAAGAGAAAGATAACACATATCCATACAAATATTTGACAAGAGTTTACAAATGGATAATGGATGGTGTCGCTTTAAGATTATTAGGATTTAATTCTAATGCTTACCGAATTCTTTCAGACAATAGAAGTCCAGGCTCAATTATTAAGGCTGGTCGACCAAGTGAATTGAAGAAATTAGAGGGGCTTGTTGCAGATGGAAATATTGCAATTCTTGGCGATACTACCAATTTTATTAGATTAGCTGACATTGCGGTTTTTCCATTATCTTCACATGTAGAGTTACTAGAAGTGAAATCAAAAAGTAGCAAAAACTCCAAAAACAAGCCAAAAGCGACACTTCAAGAAATTCGAATGAAAAAGGCAGAGGAAATGGTAAATGGTAATTATTGCATTATCAATGGTGACAGGTGCAATGTTAAAGTTATACCAATTTCTGCAAAGACATATCTCAATGTAATTAAATGCGCCATACTTAGAGCGAAAAGAGATGGCATAGGGTATGCAAATATTGGATCATGTCTAAAAGTTCATGTAATGGACTTTCACATGTCCTCTAAACTAGGAATTGACAGTAAGACAGTCCTGGATGAAAACTTACGGCCCTTTCCAGAAGAACATGACATTATTTCCTTGAATAACCTTGATCTAGCATATGCTGGACACGATGAGTTTCCAAGGGGTGTCTTTCCACCAACAGTATTAAAACTTCCAACGCGTTTAATTACAGATATGCTTTGTGGAAAAGTCTTAGTAACAATAATCTTTGACTTAACAAATTTTGTTTCACTGATTGAGAGTAGAGGGTTTGAAGTTGAAGTAGATACTACACCTACAGAAATCAATATCGGTGAAATGTTTAATAAAAGAACCATGCCCCTAGAGAAATCACATCTCAGCTCCAAAATTATTGTTAAACATAAAGATGGATGGTACATGGAATTACCAGAAACAATGCTTCCTCGAATTTGGGCTGAATATCTGCACCCAGATTCGGCTATTGCAATGATAGAGTATCTTTACACAACACGACATCAAAGAATACCAGGAGGATATCTACATATATTTAACAATCACACACGGCTATATCGTTGAATACATAAATATAATTGCAAAAAAAGTTAGATAATACCTGAATGATCTAACCTGTAGTAAATGGCTTCCTGGAGCCACAGTCGGGAGTCGAACCCGAGACCTCACCCTTCTCTTATACCTCTATTTTGTGGGACTACCTATATTAGAGGGCTAGACTGTATCTTAAGCGTGTTTCTTTTGAAGAAATTTAGCTTCCCTTGTCAGTCGTTCGGCCCCGCTTGATTAGCGTGGCACGGTCTTGGCCTGGCATAGGCTATTGACCGTAATTCGGGATTCAACCATCTGTTTCCGGATGGAGGGGCAAGAGACTTTTGAGTCTCACCATGGGTGCGCTCTACCAACTGAGCTACTGCGGCATTTGTAACTGCTCGATGATTTTAGCATAAGCCAGTTTTCATGCAAATTTATTCTTTTTTGTAATATTTCCCGTTTTCTGGTTGTATTACTAATGAATTAATATTATTTAGTGTCGAAAACTGATCCTAAAAAACAGGATGACGTTGCTGATGACTTGAATGCGGCGGATGTGGAACTTGTGAAGCTGGCATTGGATGATGCGGAAGCTTTTGGTTCGATTATTGAAAAGTATGAGCCAAAGCTTATGCGGTATCTGCGATATTTTGTTGGCGGGGACCCGCAGTTGGCGGAAGATATTTTTCAGGAGGCTATGATTAAGGTTTATCGGAATTTGAATGGGTTTAATCAGGAGATGCGGTTTTCTAGTTGGATATATCGGATAACTCGAAATGAAGCTTTGAATCATTTGAAGAAGATAAAACGGCAAGCGACAGTTCGACTGAATGGGGATGATGACGAGGGGTTTTCGTTGCTTGAAGTGTTGGCTAGTGAGGAGAATGTTGTGGATGATACGGATCGGCGGGAGCTTTCGGGGAAAGTGCGTGAGGTTTTGGAGCATTTGCGGGATGATTATCGGGAGCTTTTGATTTTACGCTTCCTGGAAGACTACGATTATAATGAAATCAGTTATGTTTTGAAAAAGCCGCTGGGGACTGTGGGGGTGATGATTGGGCGGGCGAAAGATGCTTTTAAGAAATTGGCTATCAAAAATAAGTTGCTACGATATGAGTAAAACTACTAAAGACATTTTGGGGAAGATTAAGAAGGATGGGGTTACACCTAAGCCGAAGTGGCAGTTTGTGCTCATTAATTTCTTGCTGATTGTGGCTGTGATTACTGCGGTTGTTATTGGTGGGCTTGCGATGAGTCTTATCTTTTTGAAAATATTTAATCTTGATTGGGAGTTTGTGTCTATTGCAGGTGAACGTGGACTGCCACCCGTGTTTCAGGTTTTACCTTTGCTGTGGATTGTTCTTCTGTTGGTGGTTCTGCTTTTGTCCGTGTGGGCATTTGAGAAAACTGAAGGTGGGTATAAATATAGTCCGGTTTGGGTTGTTGTGGGATCGATTTTTGTTTCGATGATTCTTGCTGGAGCTTTTTATGCGGCAAATGGGGCCGAGATGGCTGATGATATCCTGCGGGCGACTATTCCTGCTTATGAAAAATGGGAGGATCGGCGTGAGGGGATGTTTCATTTGCCAGAACAGGGGGGATTGCCGGGGAAAGTTTTGAAAATTGAGTCGGAAAAGATGTTTCAATTGATGGATTTGCAAAATCATGAGTGGGAAGTGCATGTTTTACCACAGTCTCCGGCGCAGAAGAAAATTCGAGAACTGAAACAGGGGCAAATGATCTTTGTTGTTGGAGAGAAGAAGGGGGAAGATGTCTTTGAGGCGAAGGATATACGGTCTAAGCGGGGAGTTCCTCCGAAATTGAGGGATGGGATTAAGAGAAGGATGCTAGAAGATGGTGGTGCGAATTTTATGATGCAGCCTCCTCGGCCGCCGAAGCCTTTGCGGTAGTTGTTGGATAGCACTACATGCTAGAGAGCGAGTGTGGCGAATTTGAAAAGATTTATTTTCCGAGTATGGTTTATCTAAGATAAGTGAGATTATTACTTATTCATTATAGGAAATGTTTAGGAATAAAAAATAATTTAATTTGTACAATACAATAAGATGAATATAAAAACATCATTATTTCTAGCGGTCACATCAATTAAAAGGGGTAATAAGGGGACATTGGCAATGACAATTCTAATTATGACACTTGCCTATGTTAATCTTGTGTTTATTTCTTCTGTATTTGGCGGAATAGTAGAAGCCATAAATACACAATCTATCGATAATCAATATGGCAACATTGTAATAGAACCAGCAACTGATGAAAGATATATAAACAATAGTAATGCAATAGAACTAATCACAACAATACCTGGGATTACTGGAAGCTCTGCTCATTACGTAGAAAATCTTGTTATAAAATACGACGAACGTAATGATCGTAAAGATATAAAAAGTGGCAGATGGACTCTGAAATCCATAACCCCGTCCGATGAAAAAAGTGTTACAAAAATTCATGAATCGATGATAGAAGGTTCTTTTTTGGAGGCAACAGATAGGGACGAAATAATGATAGGAAAAGAAGTAGCAGGTGGATATGGCGGAACCTTAGATCATATGAGCCTCGGTGTTTCAGTTGGTGATGAGGTGGATGTGTATTTTAGCAACGGTATAAAAAGATCATATACCGTAAAGGGGATTTTCGGCACCAAAAGCACTCAGGTTGACCAAATGGTTTTTGTGACAAAAAAAGAAATGGAATCTGTTTTACAGGTTCATAATTGGGCATCTGAAATATTAGTTAAAACTGAAAGTACTGGCAATGAAGGTGAGTATATAAATGATATAAGAGAATTAGGTCTACAGAACGAAGATATAAAAATATGGAGTGACTTAATGGGGTTTACCTCAAGTGCAAGTGCCAGCTTCACCATGATTAGCATCATACTTGGGGTGATTGGAACAATTGTAGCTGGGATCACCATATTTATAATAATATTTGTGAGTGTTGTGAACAAAAGAAAGCAGATTGGAATATTAAAAGCAGTTGGCATGGAAGAAAGTACGATTATTTTATATTTTGTTATACAAGCTTTGTTTTATGGTGTAATTGGAGTCATATTTGGCGCATCATTAATCTTATTTGTTGTACGCCCATATTTTATATCTAATCCTTTGGATTTTCCTGTAGGGTGGGTGTCGCTAAAAGTGACATTTGATATAATTAGAGTAAGTAATCTCAGCTTGATTGCAGCAGCTTTAATAGGCGGCTTTTTCCCCGCGTATCGTGGAGCAAAAGAAAGCATATTAAAGTCAATTTGGGGGTAGCATTTAATAATTTATATAATCTATGATTATAGAGGTAAAAAATCTAAAAAAAACATATGAAGGAGAGGTTCCTACTTACGCTCTTAAGAAGATTAGTTTTGGGGTAAAGAAGGGTGAATTTGTTGCTCTTATGGGGCGCAGCGGCTCTGGGAAATCCACACTATTACATCAACTTGGCCTGTTAGATGTACCCACTGCAGGAGAAGTTATTATGGATGGATCTAATCTTATGTCATTTTCTGAAAAACAAAAATCTGCGTTTCGTTTAGAAAAATTAGGATATGTGTTTCAATCTTACGCACTATTACCTGAATTAACAGCTCTTGAATCGGTTTACTTGCCACTAATGCTTTCGAATATTAGTAAAAAAGAATATATAAAAGAGGCTTCTGAGATGCTTAAAAAAGTAGGACTTGAAAATAGATTACATCATTTACCAAAAGAACTATCTGGAGGAGAACAGCAAAGAGTAGCGATTGCCAGGGCATTGGTCAACAATCCCATGATTTTATTTGCTGATGAGCCCACAGCAAATTTGGACAGCGAATCTTCAAAAATTATTTTGGAATTATTTCGAAAGCTAAATAAAGAAAGTGGACAAACTATCATCATGGTTACTCATGAACCAAATGATAAGAAATATGTAGATCGAGTGATATGGCTAAAGGATGGTCTTATTGAAAAACAGTAAAGAATCTTGAATTTTTGCCATTCACTCCTTTGATTCACCCTTGACTACTACTCCAAACAGAAAAACAAAATCGAATTCTCTTTAAGAGCAATTTGCTTCGCAAATTAAAAGAAAACATGTACATCATCTAATAGCGCATATACAAAATTGTTTCGCAACTTCGCATATGCACCGACGTTAGGCGCTATTTTGAGTTTTGCATTTTCAAAAAATCGATAAGATAACTTTTCTTTAATACTATTAATAGAACTATGGAATTAAGACTTGAAAGCTGCGAACAGGATCCTACAATAGTTGATATTTCAACTCTTAGAATGGGAAATCGATTTACTGTAATAGGTTTTAATAAAGCTCCCGAAAATGAGAAATATGAATATATCGGATATCGCTTAACTCCAAGAGGAAGGATGCACGAATTCAAAACAGTTAGAAGTTATCCAATTCAAGAAATATACGAACACGGATATCATTGGGTGCAAAAACCGAAAATATGGGAAATTACAGGAAATTTGAATGTAATTAGAATTCAAAACAGCGCCTAACAGCGTGTAACTGGCTTTTTTGTCTATTCCTTATAGAAAATAACCCGTATACAAGTTTCCACACAGGGACCGCACATTGCAGCCCCATTGCAGACAAAGACAAAGTCGCTTAAAAATCACATGGCTCTTCACTGCATTTGGTAGGTTTCATCAAAACATCAACTCGACAAGATTCCTCTCCACAGGTAAAAAATGATAACTTAATGGTCTCTTTATGTTCTTTTGGGGGGTCAAAAACAAGGATACAGAGAGCCTTTTCCTCCTTTTTTGGTACTTCATATTTTTTCACACTGAAGTACTTACCAATGGGAGAGAGTGTTGAACAATCCTCCACTTGAGTAAAAGGAATAAACATCTGTCTAATCTTTTGATTAATTATATATCCAATAATATTCTTTTTATAAGTAATATTTTCTGTGCTCCACAAAAATTGCACTGGCAGAGTGCCCAGAGACACAGCAGCGGCTAAATGCGAATCCTCCTGTCTCAATCGCTTTGTTAATAACTCTATGCGGCTCCAAAGTATCGTATTGTCTGCAATTGCATAAGCCTCATAATCTGTACAAGCCTTCTTCGGCGGAGTCAGACTAGGCGTGCAAGATACACCAGCCATAAGAATCACATTCAAGGAAACCAAATTCAAACACCAATTCATTTGTTTCTAACGTCACACCTCAGTACAACGTCCTTTCTTATATACGGGTTCAAATAGCGCACTTATTGAAAAGTAATTGAATACTTCCAACAAGCGATTAGCATAACCCTTACATCATTTCCTTGATTAGTCAACCCTTGCTCAAAATTCTACCGAGCGGGTGTGGCGAATGTGGAAAGTGGTTAGGTGGAATTCTCATTTATTTATCGAGGGGAAATCTGTGGTTGAGTGGGGCGAAAAAAACGCTTAGAATTGTTTAGGTAGTATTTTGAAAAATATAATATGGGTTTTCGTTATAATTCAATTCAAAGGTGGGCGAAGATAATTTATAGAAAGTTTAATCCCATTCCGGGTTCGCCTTGGACAAAAGGAAAGGTTGATGACATTTGCGAAATTAATTTAGTCCCTCCTGAAACGCTTAAAACCTTTTTTAAGGACTGCATTAAAAAACTCCAATCTATAAAAGGAAAAGAGGTTGGAGATTATCTTGAGTTCGGGGTTTTTAATGGTTCATCTTTGGGTAGTGCATATCTTACTGCGAAGCAAATGAGTCTTAAATCGATGAGGTTTGTTGGATTCGATTCTTTTGAAGGATTGCCTTCTGGTACAGACGACGAACATGACATTTTACAAAAAGGGTTTTATTGTTGCCCATTTGAGAAAACAAAGGAATGCTTGAAAAGAAGAAGTGTTAATCCTGATGATATCGTCTGGGTGAAGGGATTATACGAGGACACTCTAAATGATGAAACGATAAAAAAATATGACATTGGGAAAATTGGTATAGTCTTTATTGACTGTGACACCTATACATCATCCAAAGCAGTTCTCGATTTTCTTGCTCCAATGATTATTGAACCTGTAGTTTTCTGTTTTGATGATTGGAAACTATATGACATGGATATAAAAGGAACTGGGGAATATAGATCCTTCAATGAATTTTTAGAAAAGAACAGGCATATCAAAGCTAAAGAAATAAAATCCTATAATCGAAAATCAAGATCCTTTTTAATAAACCCAAAGGTTACTCCAAGGGATTAATGAAGATTTCCCGAATATAGTGTTTATAAACACTACATGCTAGAGAGCTGGTGTGGCGAATGTGGAAAGTGATTAGTAGAGGAATGGGAGCTTTTTATGCGCAAACTTTTCAGCTAGAATCAAGTTGTATGAAATATGCCTTTTTTAAAGGCTTTCACCTAATATTATTTCTATAATGAGTAAATATTAATTCTATGAAAACAATTTATATTTTTGTGTCCGAAATGGACAATTCAACAATGATCTGCAATTCTGATAATTTTGATACATTCAATCAAAACAAGAATAGAACAATCAATGTTTCACAGCATTTGCAAATAAAACCATGGGAACTGGTTGGCCAGTTTGAGTTTCAAAGAGAACAGACAGCCGATAAATTTGAATTATTTCTCAAAACAAAAGACGGGCTTGAATTCATAGATAAACACGTTTTTTTCGATCCACTTTCTGAGCTTAAGAAATTATTGGCTGTCCTGCCAAAATCATGCGAATTATATGTTATGGGGGGATTTGCCTTAGACGGTCATTTGGGAAAATTAACTCGTAAACATAATGATGTTGATTTAATTTGCTGGCGCAAAGACGTGAATATTTTTAAAAAAGCCTTGAAGCTGATTGGTTATAAAGTCAGAGAAAAATATGATAAGGATAATCCCAAGTTACTAATATTATTAGAAACAGAAGAGGACAATCCTGCCATAGAGGTAAAGATTATCGATAAACAGCCAGATAACAATTTTAGATTCTATTTCAACACTCCTGGTCAGCAAATTTTCCCAAAAAAAATGCTCGGTCCAGTTCAGGTTTCACTCGATGGAATTAAATTCCCAGTCATCAAATTGGAGCTGATCGCCGAATTAGTCAAAATAGGAGAGCAAGTATTAAAAAGGATAAAAAAAGAAAACCCTAAATTATATAAGGTGCTAGGATCAAAAATTATCAATAATAAGAAAGACATTGAACTTATTGATAAGTTAATGGTCAAATAGATTAAAAATTTATTCATTACAGAAAAGTGGTTCCGCTTCACCCGTCATAAAGCAGACGCCTACAAGGGTCTTGTCCTATTTCCCGTATACGCGTTTATAAACACCACATGCTGGCGAGCGAACCTGGCGAATAGACCTTTGCAAGGTGTGATATGATGCGAAAGGTTTAATAAAAATAAACATGAAAAAATTATTAGCAATTTCTATTGTTGCCCTTCTAAGCTTCACTGCTTGTTCAACTAGTAGTGAAATTTCGCAAATTCCAACACCTGCAGATGTGAAGGTGAATAACGTCAATAATGTAAAATCATATACTGTCTTTGTTAATGTTGATGAGGCATGTGACGAACAAACAAACCTAATCATTGGTACTGGGTGGGAAATGGTTTCAGAAAAACTACCGGATAAGTCTGCGAATAGATTCACTGCAAAAATATTCAGAACTTTTACAAACGAAACTTCTACTTTAGAACTGCAATGTGCTTCTCAAGGTGGTCCATTTGTCACCGATGCAGGACCCGAAACTCTCATACGCCTGACGCCTGCTTCTGATGCCAGTGTTTAACTTTCCTTTGACGCTATGTAATTATAATAAAATTTTTCTATGAGCAAATTGGAAGACAAAATAATTGAATATCTACAAAAAGAGTATAACGCGAAGGGTATTCTTCTCCATGGCTCTCGGGCACGTGGGATTCCACATGAACAGAGTGATTGGGACCTCTTGGTTTTTACTGATAAGGTGACTAAAGGAAATAGTGGTGTGGAACTAGATAATCAAGATTTGGATATAAAAATAGTAGAGCTTCCAATTTTGGATATGGATAAGTTTGTTTCAGACTATGCATATAGTTTGCTCTCTGTGAGAGTGCTTTTTGATACGGACGATGGTTTACTAAAGAGAGTCGTTGGTTTTGCAGAGAAAAAGAATGGCAAAGGGCCAGGTATTACCAATGAACAAAAAGAGGCTATTTCGAATCACTTTGATCGTATGTTGAGTCGCCTCGTTGATTTTAAAGATGAACCACAAATATTTTTCTACCATCTCTCTGCTTTTTATTTTAAGACATTTAGATATTGGTTTGAGTATCAAGATCGTTGGTCGCGGCCAATTGTTGAGGCAATAAAAATAATTGAGAAAGAAGATGAGGCTTTTATGGATGGGGTGAAGATTATTTCTGATGGGGATTCAAAGCCGGAGGAAAAAATTAGTGCAGCAAAGAAAATGATAAGTGCGGTTTTGGGGAAGTAGAGGGGGGCGAGTCTAGCGTTGTTTACAAACTCTATATTCTGGTGGGGGTGTTTGACTCTTATTTAAGGCCAATTTGAAAAAAGTGTAATAAAACCTATTCATGGATTGTAGTAATGAGTGAAGACACCATGGAGTCTTCTTTAAAACTTAATTAGAAAATAACTTAGACAAAATTATGAAAATGAGAAATAAAGTATTTAGTGGGATGTTAGTGACGGTGATGGTAGGGGCTTCTGTAGCTGGTGCTGCAACCTCTAATACTCAATCTTTTCTCCAAGGTTCTTCCAATGGAATTGGACAAGGAATGAGAACTCAGGGTCAAGGACTTCAAAACTTTGGACAGATGAAAAAGAGACCGGGAATGCGAATTTCTGGAATTGAAAATCTATCAGATGAAGCTAAGGAGCAATTGAAAGCTGCCCACGTCGCACGTAATCCGGAACTAGTTCGAGAAATTTTGGAAGCAAATGGGATTGAATTACCAGAGAGGCCAGACAAGCCAGAACTTTCGGATGAGGTTAAAGAACAAATAAGAGTAGCAAAGGAAGCTGGAGATATGGACAGAGTGAAAGAGATTTTGGAAGAGAATGGAATAGAATTTCATCCAAAAAGGCCTGGACAGCATAAACCTGGGCAGAATCCTCAATTTGAAAAACTTTCAGATGAGGTGAAAGAGCAGTTGAAAGCTGCACATGAGGCTGGAGACATGGATAGAGTAAAGGCAATTTTGAAGGAAAATGGTGTTGTGCGTCCAATGGGAAGACCTGGGCATATGCCTGGTCAACAATTTCTTGAAACTCAGAAATTATCTGATGCAGTTAAAGAGCAGTTGAAAGCTGCACATGAAGCTGGAAACATGGATAGAGTAAAGGAAATTTTGAAAGAAAATGGTATTGAGCATCTTATGAAGAAACCTGGACAGATGAATCCTGGTCAACGGTTTCCACAAATGCAGAATTTATCAGATGAGGTTAGAGCTCAGTTGAAAGCTGCACATGAAGCTGGAGATAGAGAATTAGCCAGGAAAATATTAGAAGAGAATGGCGCAAAAATGCCTGTGAATAATGGAAGTAAGTTTGGACAACGTGGACAAGACAACCGGTCTTTTGGTCAACAACAAGGACAAAGAGGGCCGATTACAGAGGTTAAATAGAGTATTGTTGAAAGTTACATATATAGACTAGATCCTTCTCAGTATTGCTGGGGAGGTTCTTTTCTTTTTAGAAAGATTTCAGTTTTGGTTAACAAGGATTCGTTATGTTATGTGAGCATAGTTGGCCAGCTTGCGTTGTAATTCTTAACTAATGTTATTCTATGAATTTTTCTGTAAAGGGGAAGAAGTTTTTTGCGGGTGTGCAGATTGGATTGTTGGGGATTGTTCATACTATTGGGGCGTTCATGCCTTTTAGTGTGGCTTATGCTGCCGCGCCTGGTTCAGTTGTGATTAATGAGGTGGCTTGGGCTGGTTCGGCGGATTCTTCTGGTGATGAATGGTTGGAACTTTATAATCCCACTGTTGCGGCGATTGATATGTCTGATTGGAAGTTGGTGGACGATGGTACAGATGCTTTTGAGTTTCCTGCTGGGGCAAGTATTGCACCATATGGATATTTACTGATTGAGGATGCAGAAACTGCTGTTTCAAATGTGAATGCGGATTTTCTTGCGTCCCTTTCTTTTGCGAATACGGGCGATGCTTTGCAATTGTTAGACGAAACGGCGGCTGTGATTGATACTGTTAACGTGAGTGGTGGGGCTTGGTATGCTGGTTCTTCTACTACTTATGCTTCCATGGAAAGAGTTGACTCCCTTGTGGGAGATATTGTTGAAAATTTTGCTGATTCAACCGGAGGCTCTGGTGCTTTGGCGTCTGCGGGAGCTGTGATTGTTGGGACTCCTGGGGTTTTGAACTCAGTTTCGGTTCCACAAGTGGGACAGCCTCAAATTAAGGCGGAGTTTGTGTCTTCGACGGCTTTGGTTGGAGATATTGTTCAGTTGAAAGTTACTGCAGATAATGTGACGGATTTGTTTGCTTATGGTGTAGAAATGCAATATGATCCAGCTTTGTTGGAGTATCAGGGGGATAGTGTGGGTGACTTCTTAAGTGAGACTGGTTCGGTTAGTACCTCGTTCTACACTGGTTTGACTGGAGGACAGGCTGGGCAATTATTGGTTGCAGAGGCAAGGACGATTGATCCGAAGGTTGGAATAAGTGGCACGGGCGAGATGTTTACAGTTGATTTTAAAGTGTTAGCTGGTGAAGGGACTGCAGTGGGTGTTAGTTTCGGCAGTAGTTCTTTTGCTTCTTCGCCAAGTGGCGATTCGTCGGTTAGCTTTTTACCAGCTTCTGTAGATATTTTGGCAGGGACGGTTGAACCGATTACTGGGCTGCAGGTGGCTGAAGGAATTGGAAGGTATCAAATTCATTTGAATTGGACTGCTTCTACTTCTGCACCTGATCATTATCGTGTGGAAAGGATGAACGCTAATGGTGACTGGGTGATTTTGGCTGGGATTACTGACCTTGAATTTATTGACCAAGATGGGGTTACAGATGGAGGGAATATTATTCCGGATTTGGTCTATCAATATCGTGTGTCGGCAGTGAAAGGATCCTTGGTTAGTGACCCCGTTCTGATATCTGCACAGGATACGCGGGGGTTGAAGGGGGATAATAATCGAACTGACTTGGTGGATGGGCGTGATTTAGAAAGACTTGCGCTACATTTTACTGAGACTGATTTGTCTCCAGGTTTTGAGCCATTAGTTGATACAACTTATGATGCTCAAATTAATGGAAGTGATTTGATAGATATTGGAGCTACTTTTGCTCAGCAATATAATTAATTCGAGAGTGGGCTTCCAGAAATGGAAGCCCTTTAAAACTAAAACTATGACTGAAATATTGATTGATAAGGTGTTATTGCCAGAGGGGGTGGTTCGTTATGATTTGAAAGTTTCTGATTTGCCTGCTAATTTTTTGGGATTGGCTACAGATATAGTTTTTACTGGTGACATGGCAAAGGCGGATTATCTTGGGATGCAGTGGGGGGAGGTGTTTGATGGGCTGTCTGCTACTCAACGGCCTATTAATATGGTCAAGGCTCTTCCTGATCAGGGGAAGTTGGTAATGGGAATTACTTTAAAATCTAATGATCTTCCAACTCTTAGGGATGGTGTTTTAGCCTCTTTTAATTTTAAACATGATGTGTTGGGGGTGACTGGTGTTGAGAGTCCGGTCTTTAGCACTTTTGATGTTGCGAGGAAGGACATTATGGGTGTGCAATGGACTATTTCTGATGCTGCAAAGCAGGTGGGGGGAGGTAAAATAGCGGAGATGGGGGGAATTAACGTGGTGGAAGTGGAGAAAGGTAGCGAGGGGACTGTTGTGGTGGACAAATCTGGTGTTGGTCCAATTAATTCTGATTTGTTGTTGGGAAACACCACGGAATCGAATATTTATGATGAATCAATAATAGAAGCTTTGAACACTCCATTGTTGGCTAAGGAAGAGTCTTTTGCGGGGTGGTCGTGGCTACTATTACTATTTGGAATATTGCTAGTATTAACAATAGGTCTGGCTTTGTACCTGAGAAAGCGCTTTGCCTCAAAAAAACCAAAGGACTTTATTGATGATAAAGAACATGAAACACCTTCAGGACTTGGTGGCCCAACAGAGCCAGATTTTGCTTGACTATTAGCCGATATAAGCTAAACTCCTGGGGTAAATATTAGCAATTCTATTATTATGGCTCAAGGAAAAAGCACGTTCTGTACCTGGTATTGCACCGAATGTAAGGCTCCCAAGAAAGTGACAGCTTATAACAAGCGAAGTAATGAAACTATTGTAAAAGAGCTGAAGATGTTCTGTAAGTTTTGTCGTAAACACGTTACTTGTAAGCGAAAAGATACCAAGAAAGGGTCGAAGTAAACATAATATAATAAAGGGTTTCTATGATTAGTACTGCAAGGGTTAAAAATTTTACTCCTAAGGTTCTGGTTTTAGGGGTTTTGAGCGTATTTGTATTAACTGCTTGTCAGCAGTTTTCTTCTGAAGAAAGGTTTTCGTCTACTAAAGGAGTGAATATTGAGTCTTTTATGCCTGCGGACACTTTTGTTTTTGCAAAATTGGGTAGTCGTGATTTGTCACAGCTTTCGAATTTAAAAGATTTAAATGGATACTTTCCTGATGATCCTTTGGGGACGCTTGTGGAGGAATTTAATAAGGGGATTGAGGAGGGAGCAGCGCTTGATGAAATAGGCCTTTCTTATGAAGACGACTTGTTGCCAATTATTAATGACAAATCAGAGTTTTATTTGTCATTTGCTCCAAATGTTAAGTCTTTGGAGGGGCGACCACGGTTTGTCTTTGCTTTAACATTGGCTGATGAAGGGAAAATTGATGCTTTGTTAAGATCTCAGGTTGATCGTGAGGTATTTACAGAGGAAAATTTCAATGGGCGTGCATATTATGTTGAAAAGACCGTGGCCTCGGTTATGACACATGTTGTACGTGTTGATGATGTGATTTTTGTTACTTCTGATTTGGAACTTTTGCAGAAAGGCTTGGAGAGTTTGGAGAGTGGTAAGAATGAGTTGCTTGAGAATCCTCTTTATATGAGGGCTATTGAGAATTATGATTCTGCTGTGGCCTTTGTTTATGCTGATTTTCCTGCTTTGTCGTCTATGTTGGTTCAAATGGGGGCAGAAGAGGCGTCGCTTGAACAGAGTTTGGCTTTGTATGGCCTTGAAAATGAAGGGTCTTTTCCAATTGAATCTGGGACGCTCACTATTACTGTAGAAAAAGAGGGAGTTCGATTGGCCATGGGGATTTTGGGGAAGGATGTAGAATCAATTCAGGCTTTTGTGGGTGATACTAATGTTTCTTCATATTTAATGAAGCAAGTCCCTGCTCAAGTTCCTCTTTTTTATTCGGAGGGATATGGGGTAGGACAGTCAATAGAGCGGTTTTTGGAGATAGCAAATATGGATTTGGAAAATGTGAATTCCGAAGTGCCGGCTGGAATTGAGGGGATTCATGCTTTTTTGAAGGAACAAGGGTTGGAGTTGGAAAAAGATATTTTGCCCTTTTTAGATCGTGGGTTTGCGATGGTTATAGAGGATAATCAATCATTAATTCCTAGTTTAGGTTTTTATATTGATGTGGCTGGTAATGTGGACGGTGCTGTGAAGGTGACTGATAGAATTAACCTGGCTTTGGAGGAATTATGGGGACAGTCTTTGGAAGAAAATTCTGGGATGGCTGCGTTCGTTTCGCATGAGGCGGTAATTCCGGATAAATTATGGAAATTTAGCTTAAATTTGAATACTTTGGTGGCGGTGCAATCTAAAGGGTTGCAAAAGAAGTTTTCTGGGCAGTTTGTTGAGTTTTATTATGGTGTGTTGGAAGAGGATGTGATGACATTTGCTATAAAATCTGATTTAGAAAATGTATATGCGAAATCTCCTGTTGTATCTGATGACGCTGAGGTCAAAAAGGCATTGGCTTACTTGAATGGAGCTGATGTTGGAATTACATATTTTTCTCCGAATGCGTTTTTTCACTATATGGATCGCCTTCTTCAGTTTGCACAGGAAGAAGGAATGCCAGCAAGTGAGTTGGGTGAATATGAAAGAATGAAGAACTATTTCATGCCCATTAGAAGTATTGTGGGAGCATCAGTAATAAGTGGTGATACGATGAATGCACAGTTATTCGTGCATATTGCTCGGTAGGCTGAACCGTGAAATTTAGATTGTTGACTGAGAAATTAGCTTGCTTTTCGTTTTAATCTGCGTCGAGGTTTTGCATTTGAAATTGATGGAGTGTGTGGGTCGTTAATATGAATGAGAGTCGTTGCTTGAATATTAAGAATATCTGTGTCGAGTGTTTCGACTGGGGAAGTCTTTTCTGTTCGGGTTGTTGAAAATGTACCTGACTCCTGTTTTTGATGCCCTTTTGATTCAACTGGAAAGTTTATGTCGAATAGATTTTTGGCGGCTTCTATAAGCATTTCTTCGTTTGTGAGTTCCCCGTTATTGAATTTATTAACTAAAAGTGCGATACATGTTACATCCTTGTCGTACTCGTCTGAAGTGTCTTCGTCTGTGCCCGGCTGCCATGGAAATAGTTGTCTATATGCGATGCTAGTGTATCTGCGGTCCAACATGGTCTCTTCGTGTGTTTTCCCATTGTGTTTTAGGCTTTCCAATCTTCTTATTTCTTGCTGAATTTTTTCAAGTTCTTGACCTAAATGAATGTATTGTTGCAAAATTCTTGTCGTGTTCTTTGGATCTAAGACGTGTTCGGCAATTTTTAATATAATTGGAGTTTCTGGGGTTTCTAGCATTGGTGGTAGGGTGTTGTTCATGGTTCTATTATTGATTACTGGTTGGCATTTTAACACATTTTGTGAATCAAGAATAGGTTGCGAAAACTAACTAAGTAATCTATCCTTTTTGGGCTTAAATTAAAGTTTTCAAGGTGAAAAATAAAAAAGAAAAAGAGCAGTTGCTTGGATTGGGAGAGAAATTGTCAGAGGAGAAGCTTTCTAGCACCAGAGGCAAGATGACTAAACGTGTTTTGGCTGTAATTGCTGCTTTGGTTGTGATTGGTGGACTCTATTATGCTTATTCTGGTTTTGGTGAGGGGTCTAAATACGAATTTGTAAAGGCCTCGGTCATGGATATTCGTGAATCAGTTGAAATTACTGGGAATGTAGAGGCGGGGGCTACAGTTAATTTAACTTTTAGAGATACTGGGCAAGTAAGTACAATTAATTATGAAATTGGATCAAAGCTCAGTAGTGGGAATATTATTGCAAGTTTGAAAAACCGTGATCAGAACCTTCGTTTACAACAAGCGAGAGCTAATTTGGCTGGCGCGCAGGCAAATTTAGATGAGAAGCTTGCGGGGTCTCGGGTTGAAGATATTCAAATTGCAGACGCTGGAGTGCAAAAAGCAGAGGCGGCAGCGGAAAAAATTGCTATTGATTGGGATAATGCAAAGCGAGAGTTAGAATTAATGAAAAAGAAATATACTCAGGATGAGATTCGGGTGCAGTTATTGGTGGATGATGCTAAGTCCAAGTATGATTTTTCTTTGTTAAATCAAGAAAACACTGGATTGACTAATGAAAACGCAATAGAAACAGCAAAGAAAGACTTGGAGGCTCAATTATATTCTACTGGTAGCCAGATTCAGCAGAGTTTGAATAATTTGAAGAGTGTTATTGTTGATGATGGACATTCGGTATTGGGAAATGACATTGTAAGATTGGGGTATGTGAAAATAAATGAGGCGAAGCAGTTTTATTTTGAAGTAAAAAATTCTTTTGATCCAATGTATGAAGATTTTAAATCTCAAGTGGGGTATGAGCCAGCTGAATTGGAGGCCTATGCACTGAAAGAGCAGGAATATGCAACAAAACTTCTTCATGCTCAAACATTGACTTTGGATGAATTATCAGTATTAAACACTTCATCAACTCTTTCAGAAGCAAAAATTACTGAATTGAAGACAAAGATCAGCGCTGATAGTAATTCGATTTCTACTAGCTTTGCTTCTTTAAATTTAAGGTATCAAAAGATTTTAGATGCACAATTGGGAGTTGTTACCAGTGATGATACCAAAGAATCTGAGGCGGTGATTGCCAAGAATTACCATGAACAGCAACTTCAGAATCAAATACAAAATATGATTGATCATGAGGTTGATATCAATTTACGGGAATCAAATATTCGAAGTTTAGAGGCGCAATATCAAGTGCAGTTGGCGGATATTGAGGCTGCAAAGGCTACTTTGCAGCAAAGAAAAGTGGGGCCGCGTGCAGTGGACGTTGCTTTCTATAGAACGCAAGTTACGGTTAATCAAGTAACAGTAGCTTTGGCAGAGGAGGCTTTGGAAAAAACTTTACTTCGTGCTCCAATTAATGGTGTTTTGTCTCGTCGAAACATTGAGGTTGGCGAAGATGTGCAATCTTCTAGTGTGACTACTAATGTGGGAGAAGGTGCTTTTGAAATGATCTCTGCGGAGAAGTATAAAATTGATGCGGAGATTGCGGAAGTGGATATTAATAAATTGAATGTTGGTGATACAGCAGATATTACGCTTGATGCTGTTGGTTCTTCGCAAACTTTTGCGGGAACAATCTCAACAATAGATCCAGTAGAAACACTAATTCAGGATGTTGTTTTTTATAAGGCAGAGGTGGTGATTGATGATAAGGATGAAAGAATTAAGCCAGGTATGACTGCTGATGTGAATATTGTTTTACGCGAGGCTCTGGAGACGGTTTCTATCCCTGAAAAAGCTGTTCAAACAGAAGAAGGGAGAAGATATGTTCGCATATTGGATGGGGAAAATGTTAAACAGATCGATGTTGAGGTGGGCATTCGTGACTTGCAAGGAAATGTGGAAATAAAGAGCGGCCTTACTGATGGACAAGAAATTATTCTAAGAACATTAAATGGTAGATAAATGGCAGAAACTAAGTCTAAAGAGCCCAAGGGGAAATGTATAATGAAGATTGATGACTTGGAAAAGACCTATTTTTCCGAGGGGATTTCGACACCTGTTTTGCATGGGATTGATCTGCAAATTCGCGAAGGTGAGTTTTTGGGAATTATGGGACCTTCTGGTTCTGGAAAATCGACATTGATGCATATTTTGGGTTTTTTGGATAAGCCAACTGGCGGAGAGTATTTATTTGAAGGAGTTGATGTAAGCAATTTGACTGACGACGATTTGGCAACTATTCGCAGAGAAAGAATTGGATTTGTTTTTCAAGCGTTTTTCTTGATGCCCCATGCCACGGTTTTGGAGAATGTGATGCTTCCACTTTTGTATGCACATAAGGGAGATCATCATCATGATAAAGCAATGCATGCTATTGAATCTGTGGGGCTACAGCATCGTACGCATTATTTACCTACACAACTTTCTGGTGGAGAAAAGCAACGTGTGGCCATCGCTCGTGCTTTAGTAAACTCTCCTTCTGTTATTTTTGCGGATGAGCCAACTGGAAATTTGGACACGACATCTGGAAAACAGGTTATGGATATTTTGCAGAAATTGAATGATGATGGACATACTATTGTTTTGGTTACTCATGAAACTATGACGGCTGCTCATGCTGAGCGGGTCATTCATCTTTTGGATGGATTGATAGAAAAGGAAAACCGTATTGGTAATCGTGGGAGGATTAGTGGGGCTTATCGTAAGTAGTTATTTTTTATGAATAGAAATCTCAGATTTATCAATATCTCACTTCGCTCTTTGTGGAATAATAAGATGCGGTCTCTTTTGACGATGATGGGGATAATTATTGGTATTGGTTCTGTTATTTTGATGATTTCTGTAGGAAAAGGTGCTGAATCTTTGATTTTGGCTTCGGTGCAAAGTTTTGGAAGTCGTAGTATTTTTATTCAGCCAGGTGCTGGGTCATCTGGAGGTCCTCCGTCTATTTATGCAGTGGATAAGGTTAAATATAAGGATTTTTTGGCTGTTCAGAAATTGGATTATGTGGAAGATGTAACTCCTTTTGTAATTTTAAATACTTTTGCTACTTATCTTAGTGAAAATCAAAAGGTGAATGTGGTTGGAACCAATCACAGTTATCCGAATGCCATTGATGGTGAAGTTTCACATGGTCGTTTTCTTTCGGTGGATGATATTGCAAATGGGGCACGGGTTGTGGTGATCGGATATAAAAATGCAGCGTTATTATTTGGAGATCAGGAGCCGCTGGGGAAGCGAATAAAAATTAATGGAAAATCTTTTGAGGTAATTGGCGTTATGGACGAGCAAGGTACGCGATTTTTTCAGGATTTTGATAAGAGGATGTTGATTCCAATCACTACCATGAGAAATACTTTATTTGGTGGTGACTATGTCATGACTATTTTAATGAATGCCAAGGGGGACATTCCTGAAACTATAGAAGAATTGAGAACTTTTGTTCGTAAACGTCATTCTATATACAATCCAGACAATGATCCTACAAAGGATGACTTTAAAGTGATTAGTCAAGTTGATGCTGCTGCTATGTTTACGGAAATTTCTGAGGCGCTGACTTTGTTTTTGGTGGCAATTGCGGCAATTTCATTATTGGTTGGTGGAATTGGAATTATGAATATTATGTTGGTTGCTGTTTCTGAACGTACTCGTGAAATTGGTTTGAGGAAGGCGGTTGGTGCAAGTAATTCCGATATTATGTCTCAGTTTTTGATTGAATCAGCTGTGCTTACTTTTATTGCTGGTGTGCTGGGAGTGATTGGTGGTTTGAGTATGTCCTGGTTGATTGCTGTTGTGTTAGAAAATTTTCAGCCGGATTGGGAATTTATTGTGTCATGGGAATCAGTAGTGTTGGCGTTTACTGTATCGGTGATGATTGGATTGGTTTTTGGTATTTATCCAGCGCGAAATGCTTCGAAAATGGATCCTATTGTATGTTTAAGGATGGAATAATATGAAAAGAATATTAAAATACTGGAAAGTAGCATGGGCCACGATTATGGAAAATCGTGGTAGGTCTGTGTTGACCATGCTTGGCATAATTATTGGAGTAGGATCAGTTGTGTTAATGACTTCTTTGGGTAAGGGGGCGGAGTCATTGATTTTGGGGTCTGTTTCGGACTTAAGTCCTAAGTTAGTTTATGTTATGCCTGGTTCGCCGGATGAAGGAATTGCTGGAACTATTATTGCAATTGATAGAATTAAGCATAGAGATTATTTGGCTTTGGCAGAACTCGATTCATTAGAGGAGGTAACTCCCTTTCTTTCTTATGATTTAATTTTTGTAGCGGAAGGAGAGAATGAGAATGTTCAAGCTCATGGGACAACGACTGGATATACTAAATTGATGAATTTTTATCCAGAGAGAGGTAGGTTTATTGAAGATTTTGATGTTGATGGTGCAAAGAAAATTGTTGTGCTGGGAAAAGAAGTTGAGTCTAGATTGTTTGGAGATCAAGATAGTTTAGGAAAAACTATTAAAATCAAAGGCCATAGTTTTAAGGTCGTTGGTATTATGGAACCTCAGGGAGGAAATGCTTTTGAGGACTGGGATAATATGGCGTTTATACCTCTTACGACTATGCAGAATTATTTATTTGGGGTCGATTTTATTCAGAGCATTATGATGAATGCTGTTGGTGAGGTCGATGATGCTATTGAAGATATTCGCTATACACTTCGTCGAATGCATAATATTGATAATCCAGAAGGTGATTTGGCGAAAGATGATTTTCAGGTTATGAGTCAAGATCAAGCTTTAGGGATAATGACTTCTGTGACGGCAGTTTTGACGTTGTTTATTGTGATGATTGCATCGATTTCCTTGGTGGTTGGAGGCGTTGGAATTATGAATATTATGTATGTTTCAGTGAATCAGCGAACGCGTGAGATTGGGTTACGTAAGGCGGTTGGGGCAACAAAAAATGATATATTGTTACAATTTTTGGTGGAAGCTTCTGCTATGACTTTGATTGGAGGTTTGATTGGAGTTGTGTTTGGAGTTGGAACTTCTTATCTTTTGTCGTTGGTTATAGTTAAATTTCAAAGCCAATGGAAGTTTTTAGTTAATGAGCAAGCACTGGTAATTGCTCTGTTAGTTTCTATAGCGATTGGAATTATTTTTGGATTATATCCTGCGCGAAAAGCCTCGCAATTGGATCCGATTGAGGCGTTGAGATATGAGTAGCAATTACGCCTTCCATAATTTTGGGAACGTTTCGTCTGTTCAGGGAATTGATCATGATCAATTCCCTGAATGTTTCGCATCATGATGCTCAACAAAAGACTGCACTTGGCAGGTATCCCAAAAATATGGAAGGCTCCATTGGAGTTGGGAGAAAATTTACCGATCCGGTGGAATCGAATAATACTCAAACAAATATTCAGCAATTTCTTTAAACAAATTACTTGTAGTTTGGTTTGCCCACTCGCTGCTTCTTGGTCTATCTAGTTTTGCTAGAATTACGAAGCGGGGATTGTCTACTGGTCCGAAACCACCAACCGACGCAATAGTGGTTCCGACTCCACTCATTGGTTTTCCGTGTCGGTATGTTTGGGATGTTCCGGTTTTGGCTGCGACATAATGAGTGTCTACTCTGTTTCCATCTGATACACCACTTTCGACGGCGCCTATCATCATATTAGTGATCGTTTCTGCTGTTTCTGGATGAATGATTTGTCCTAATGTCACTGGTTTTGTTTCAACCCATTCCTCTGGTTTCTTTTCCATGCTGTCTACTATATATGGCTGCATCATCACTCCTTTGTTTGCGATGGTTGATATTGCTGTTACCATTTGGATTGGTGTAGCAGTAAGTCCTTGTCCAAAGGCATGAGTTACTAATTCTGAATCGGCCCATTGGCTAAAATGTTCCATTTTTCCTGTGTGTTCATTGTCGAATTCGATTTCTGTTCTTTCTCCGAATCCAAATCGTTTTAAATAATTATAGAAAAGATTCCGACCAATTTGTTGGGCGACATAACCCATCCCGGTGTTGCAGGAATATGCTAAAACTTTGGTCATGTTTAGGCGGCCGGTACATTTTGCGGATACATTTTTGATTTCAAACTCGTCTACTTTCAGTACGCCACTATCATTGATAGTGGTGGAGGGAGTTACATCGCCGTCGTCTATTCCAATGGACATAGTAATGATTTTGAAAACTGATCCTGGTTCATATGGTAAGCCAACTGCTTTGTTCTGGTAGGCTTCGGGACCTATATTATTTGCATAGTGTTTGTATATTTCGGTGCCGTCTTTTAATGTTTGTTTGAAAATCATTGTGCGGTCTTGAGCTGTAAAGTTTCGGTATAACCAAAATGTGTTTTCTTCAGTTTCGATTGGTACCAGACCTTCAATCTCTTGATCGCTTAAGTTTATTTCTTCAGTTTCATAAACTGCACTATATATATTTGGATCAAAACTTGGGTAATGTGCCATTGCGATAATTCGGCCGCTCTTTGGGTCCATTACAATGACTTGTCCTGAATCTGCACGATAGTTTTCAACAGCTCTTTTTAGTTTAGCCTCAACAGCCATCTGTACGGCTCTATCCAAAGTTAAGACAATGTTATTTCCATCTTGTGCGGGTTGAATTAAGGTGTCTCCAACGGTGATTAGTCTTCCGACTGAATCTTTTTGAGTTTCAAAAACTCCGTCTTGTCCTTTCAATTCATGATTGAATTTTGCTTCAATTCCGTAGCTACCATTTCCTGAAGGACTTACGAACCCTAAAACATTTGCGGCTAATTCGGCTTCTGGATAATAACGGTAATATTCTTCTTTTAGTCCGAGTCCAGTGAAGCTTTGTGACTCGTCTTCACTCATAAGTTTTTTAATTTCGGTTGATATTTCTAAAGATACTTTCTTTTTCAACACTACATAACGGTTACGGCCACGCAATGTTGTTTCTAATTGGAGAGGGGCTATTTCCAGAATTTCGCCCAAGGTTTGAGACACTCTTCTGATATCAGGAATTTGAGGAGGGTAAACTTTTAGTTGATAGTCTTCTGTAATTTCTACACCTGTTAAGTTGAGCGAACGAATCGTATTGCTTTGCTCTTCAGGTAAATCGTTAGTGAGAATTATTACGGGGCGAATATCTGAACTGATTTTTTCTAAAATGTCGTTATAGAAGTTTTGATATAGCTCGTCATCCGAATATGGTTTTATTGTTTCAAGTTCTTCTGCCGTTTTTGCACGAAGAATGCCGGTTTTAACACGTGCTTCATCATCTTCACGAGCTGTTTCTGGATCAAAGAGTAGAGGAGTTACTCTATCTGCAACAAGCTTTTTGTTTTCAATCAAAGAGGGGTCGGCGTAGAGCAAATCAAGAGTAGAGTTTGTTGCTACGCGCACTGTCTCGTCTGAAGCATAGTCTTTGATGAAAATTTCACCTCGGTGTGCTGGTAATTCACTGTATCCATAATGTTCTCGAGTGGCGATTGCTGCATAGTAATCATGAGCAAGTATTTGTAAGTAAAAAAGTCTGGCAATGATTATTAGAGTAAGCAGTACGATGAATCCGAAAAACATAGAATTACGATCCAAGCTGAAACTCTTGAAGAAATTTTTAAATGGCGATCTGTGGTTTTGGTAATTCATAGGTGGTTACGGAGGGGAATCTGGGGGATTAATTCTGATCTTGGACTAGATTCAAATATGAGCTATTATTCTACCGTTCTCCGCAATATCAAGCAATACATTACGATTTTTGTGTGATTCGTTTGAAACTGTGCGGCTTAAACACTATAGAAATGATAAAAAATATGGTCAAGAAGACAAATTTACGAAGTGGTTTGCGGTTGGTAACGAAAAAGCTACCGAATACTGGTTCTGTAACGGTATTAGTACTTGTTGGAGCAGGATCAAGATATGAATCTAAGGACTTGAATGGGATTTCCCATTTTTTGGAACATATGTTTTTCAAAGGTGCTAAGAAATATAAGAATACCAAGGAAGTTTCTGGTGCAATTGATGCAGTTGGTGGTGACTTTAATGCTTTTACAGGTAAAGAGTATGCTGGATATTATGTAAAAGTAGCTGCTGAGAAGGTGGATGTGGCTTTAGATGTTTTGTCTGATATGCTTATTGATTCTTGTTTTGATCCAAAGGAAATTGAAAAAGAAAGAGGGGTGATTTTGGAGGAATATAATATGTATCAGGATACTCCTATGTATCAAATTGGTTGGGATTTTGAGAAATTGATTTTTGGGGATCAGCCTTTGGGATGGGATCAAGTGGGAACGAAGCCTTTGATTTTGTCTGTTTCTCAGCAGCAGTTTTTGAATTATTTAAGTGATTTATATACGGCAGACAATACAGTTATTGCTGTTGCTGGGAATTTTGATGAAAAGGAAATGGAGGAGAAAATTGAAAAGAAATTTGTCTTTCCAGAGAAAAGGTTGAAAAAAACTAAAGAGTTTGATGTGTATAAGGCTCCTGAGAATGTAGAGCATGTGAGTATTCGGAATAAGAAAACTGAACAGGCGCATGTTGTGGTTGGATTTCCAGGTTATTCTGGGCTTTCAGATGATGCTTTTGCAGCACGTTTGCTGGCTGTGATTTTGGGTGGGAATATGAGTTCTAGAATGTTTTTATCTGTGCGTGAGTCTCAAGGATTGGCATATTATATTCATTCAACAACTGATGAATACAATGATACGGGGACAATTAGTACTAGTGCAGGAGTTTCTGTGGAGAAAGTTGATCAGGCAATTAAGTCTATTATTGATGAATTTGCAAAGGCAGCGCGTTCCGGTGTTACACCTGATGAATTGGAGAAAGCTAAAGCTTTTTTGAAAGGAAAGATTATTTTACGTTTAGAAGATTCGGAGGAATACTCCCATTTGTTAGGAAAATATGAACTTTTACAGGAGAAATTAATGGGGTCAGAGGAAGTGATGCAGAAAATCGATGAAGTTACTTTGGATCAGATTAATAAAGTCGCTGCTGATTTGTTTCGGGAGGAGGAGTTGCGTTTGGCGGTGATTGGTCCCTATGACGACAAGGAGAGATTTGAGAAATTATTAAAATACTAATATATGTGGCACGGATTTTTGCGATTTCGAGATGGGTTTATTGCCTTTTGGTACAAATACGTTTTAAAGCCGATCTTTTTTCGGATGGATCCGGAAGTAGTGCATGAGAAGATGGTTTTTTTCGGATGTCTAACTGCAAAAACATTTATTGGACGATGGTTTTTGAAGGTGATGTTTTATTCTGGTAGTAGCATGTTGCATCAAAGAGTTGGTGGGAAGGTTTTTAATAGTCCGATTGGTTTAGCTGCTGGTTTTGACAAAAATGCTGAACTTACTTCTGTTTTGCCTCAAATGGGCTTCGGTCACGCAGAGGTTGGATCGATTACTGGAGAACCTTGTGAAGGGAATCCAAAGCCGCGTTTGTGGAGACTACCTAAATCACAAGGCTTGATGGTTTATTATGGTTTGAAAAATGATGGGGCTGAAGTTTTGTCTGAGAGGTTGGCTGAAGGGAAAAAGCGAGCAAGTCGTTGGAAGCTTGGTAGACGTTTTATTTATGGTGTAAGTGTGGCAAAGACAAATAATAAAGAAACTGTTGATAGGGAGGTCGGAATCGATGACTATTATAAGGCGTATAAATTGATGCGGGACTCGGCAGACTATATAACTGTGAATATTAGCTGTCCAAATGCATTTGGTGGGGAGCCTTTTACTGATCCAGAAAGCTTGGATTTGCTTTTGGGGCGACTTGACGGATTGTATACAGAGGGAAAACCAGTTTTTATTAAATTGTCACCGGATTTAGATATAAAGGATGTTGATTCTTTGTTGGATGTTTGTGAAAAACATAAAATTGATGGTTATGTTTGTACAAATCTAACTAAAAAACGAGATAATTTGAAAATATTAGATGAAGATGTGCCTGAGCTTGGCGGCATGAGTGGGAAAGTGGTGCATAAATTGTCGGATGCTTTGGTTGCACATATTTATAAGCGTACGCAGGGGAATAAAATAATTGTTGGTCTTGGGGGAGTGTTTACCGCAGAAGATGCTTATGCAAAGATACGTTATGGGGCCAATTTGGTTCAATTGATTACTGGTATGATTTTTGTTGGGCCTTCTGTTATTAGTGAAATAAATCTGGGGTTGGAGCGCTTGTTGAAGCGCGATGGTTTTAGTCATGTCTCGGAAGCGGTGGGAGTAGACGTGAAATAAATTTGTTGGCAAGTTCAATGTCGGTGAAGAGTTTTCGGGTGTGGTATTGTCCCCCTCGAAAGGTTTTTTCAAAGAGGACTTGTTCCTTGAAATCTTGAGAAGATAGAGAGTAATTATAGTATAAATTAGTTAGTGGCATTGCTTCTGTAAACGTTGCAGTGAGTTTTGTTCTGCTCGTTTTGTACTATGATACTCTCTTTATCTAAAATTTTTGGCAGCGCAGAGGGTGTCACGCTTTGTGTGATGTGTTTTGCGCTGTCAGAAAAAACAAAAATATTGGCTCACGTTGGCCGGGAAGTGAGGAGGAGGAAGTCATGGGGAAGTCTAAGAAGCAGGGCAAAGGGAAGTGCAAGGGACAGCAAGACCAGAAAGGGAAAAAGGGAAAGAGGAGGAAGCTGGTTCTCTGTCACCATCCTCTGGCCTTAGACAAGCTTGGGAGGATCAGGGACAAAACTGTGTCGTCAAGAGAAAAGATCATGCTTGCCGATGACTTGTCGGTATTGCTTGCCTATGAGGTCTTTCGAGACCTCGAGACCGAAGGATACGTTATTGACACCCCAATAGAAAGGGGGGAGGTTAGAAAGGTGTCTGAAATGGTTAACCTGATTCCTGTTTTGCGTGCAGGACAGGCACTAGTCCCAGGAATGCGACGCATGTTGTCCGATAGGACATGTGTGGGGTATGTGGGTTACTCGAGGGATGAGACTACCCTTAAACCCCATGGGTATTGCATGAAGCTTCCGCGGAGGTTGGATGGCCGATGTGTTGTGCTGGAAACTATGCTAGCGACCGGGGGGACTGCAGTAGCGGTTTGTAAGGCGCTTAAGAAGCGCGGCGCGAAGCGTATTCAGTTTGTTGTTTTCATCGCGGCTCCGGATGGGATAAGAAAGCTTCACAAGAAGTGCCCCTATGTAGATATTGTTGTTGTCGAAGTTGATGATGGCCTAACCAAGGAAGGTTTCATTCGTGGCATCGGCGCAGGAGACGTCGGTGACGAGCTTTTCAACACGCATGTCTAAGGACTTGCCAGTGTTGATGTAAAGATAAAGAGACATTGGCCCCGCGTGGATAACGGGGCCTGTTTCGAATTGTCCTAAGTGGTTTTTGCGATTAGGGTGACAATTTTGAATCTCTCTATTATAATTCGCGCGAAATTTCAATTTTTTAAGGAAACTATTATGACTATGAATTTTGATGGAGTACATGAAAAAACATTGGTTTTGATTAAACCTGATGCGGTGCAACGTGGTTTGATTGGTGATATCTTTAAGCGTTTTGAGCAAAAAGGGCTCAAAGTGGTTGGCCTGAAGATGATGACTTTGGATGAGATGCTTCTTCGTGAACATTATGCTCATCTTGCAGAAAAACCTTTTTTCCCAGGAATTAGCCAATTCATGATGAAATCTCCAGTTATTGCTCTTTGCTTGGAGGGACTTGAAGTAATTGCTGCTGTAAGAAAAATCACAGGAATTACCAAGGCTCGTGAAGCAGAAGCTGGTTCAATTCGAGGTGATTTTGCAATGAGTCTTACATGTAATGTTATTCACGCTTCTGATTCTGTTGAAACTGCTATGAAAGAAGTCCCTAGATTCTTCAAACAGGATGAAATCTATACTTATTCGAAGACGGAGTATCGGCATGTGTATTTGGAGGAGGAGTTGAACGCTTAATGTGTTGAGCTTTGTGATAAGTTGTCATCCCGGACTTGGTCCGGGGTGTTTTTCGATCTTGACGCATGTCTTTACTTAGGGTGTCTTTGCATGTAAAATTGCTCCACACTAAATATGACAAAAAAGTCTAAAAACAGTGGAAAAAGGAAAGCGCTTGACTTGCTTCTGAGTATTTTGTTTGTCACATATAATGTAGTTTATCTGGGATTTGTGGCTTTTGCTTCTTTGACCGTAATGGGGGAATCGTTTTTCAGGGAGGCTCTTCCTTGGAATGTTGTTTTTGTCGCTTATATCTTATTTTTTGTTCCGATCGTTTCGATTTGTCTTGCGGCTTTTACTCGATTGAGGAAAGAACCTAGGAAGCTTGCGATGTATCTTTTTGCGGTTGAGATTCCGGTTGTGGTTATTTCATTACTGAGGCTTTTGTTTATTCGTGAAATGACTGGGATTTATTGGCTTATGTTTTTGAGTGTATTTGTTGCAATGCTTGGTTTTGTTGTCTTGCTTCTTCGTGATCGATTCAAGACAGTGGGTGGACGGATTGCAGCATTTTTATCTCAAGAAGTTGCATTAATTATTGGAGTCTATTTTTCCTTTTTAACTCTGTTTTTCTTGCCGATAATTCTTGCAGTAATTGTGAAGGGGCTTGTGAATCTTCCTCTTGAAGAAATTGGAAGGATGTTTGTTTATACTAAAGGGTTGGCCTTTTTCACATACCTGACCTTTTTTATATCCTTTTGTCTTACTGTGGGCTTGTTCGTTGTTACTCCTGTACTCGGACTGGTCTTCTATTGGAAATCTTTTAGAAAAACGAAAGCGGCTCTTAAATCAAAGTTGAAGCCCAAACTGCTGAGTCGTTTGCAATGGGGTTTTGCTACTTTTTATGTTTTACTAAGTGTTATTTTGGTTCTTCAGGTTCAGGGGAATTTGAATACAGATGCTGTTGTTAACTATGTTGAGGCAGATAGTTTTGCAGAGCAACAGGAGCTTGCGAAGGAGTTGTTGCCAAGGAGTGAATCAATAAAAACACAATTCAGGAATCAGTATCTGGCCCCTTATCGTTATTTTGGAGATGATGAAATAAATGTGTTGGCGCGGGGGTATAAAAGTGAATTGTATTTGCCTGAAGACGTGTCTACAGGGGTGCAATCGGTTTTTAACGTCGTAGCGTCACCGTTTATTTACAATAATAATTTTAAGAAAAGTGTTGCTGGTGCAAAAGAACAGTATGAAAAACTGTTTGATCAGACATTGCAGAAAGGGGAGAGTAAGTCTTTGCTTACCGCGATGGAGGCGACTAATACCAATGATGAATTGAAGGCTGGAATTCTTGATGCGGAACAGAGAACTGTTCGTTTGGTTTCTCGAAAAGTTCAGGTGAATATGACTGATCAGACGAGTATAACTTCTATGAAACATAATAAGATGTTTGCAGAGGTTACTGTGGAGGAGGAATATGAGAATGTTTCGGACAGCGTTCAGGAGGTTTTTTATGAATTTTCTTTGCCTGAGGATGCAATTGTTACTGATTTAAAGCTTGGTTATGGTTTGGAGTATGATGGGGTGATTGCACCCAAAGGGGCGGCGCGGACTACTTATAATAGCCAAGTGAGAATGAGAGTAGACCCTGCTTTGTTGGAGCAGATTGGTCCAAGGCAATATAGACTTCGGGTTTTTCCTATTCCTGTTAAGCCTGAAAAGGCTGATTTTAACGTGCGTCGTTTCAATAATACTCTTTCCAGCGACCCTAATGTTAGTGATCGCAATCAGCGTGTGAAATTTCAATATTATACTTTGGCTTCTGCTGATGAAGATTTAGGGCCACGTATCATGAATCGGAGAAATTTATTTGAAGACTCTGATTCTATTGTTGAAAATTTTGTTAGGTGGGAAGAGGTTGATAGACCTACTCTTGCTTTGGATTATTGTAATAATAGTGGCTATACGGTTGAGACTTCTGTGGGGCCTGTGTCGTTTTTACCGCATAGTAGTAATTCGGACTTGGATGATGTTTATGATTGTTCAACTCAATCGTTGAAGTCTTTTGCGGCTCTTCAGGGCAAGAATGTAGCTTTGTTGTTTGACGCTTCTTATAGTAATTCACAAAAGAATTGGGCGAATTATTTGCAGGAGTCTCCACAAGTCAGTGATTTGTTGGAGAAAAATAATGTTGATGGTTACTTTTTTACTGATTATTTGAGCGAAAGTATCGATTTGAAAATGGATAGCTTAGATGCTGATTTGTCAGTTATTAATTTTGGTTCCACAAACAGGCTTAAGGCGTTGGCTGATCTTACTCAGAAATATGATTCAGTGATTATGTTTACTGATAGTGGAGATAATGATCAGGAATTCACTAGAAGTCTTATAAAGTTGGTTGATTCTACCTCTGTTTACTTGGTTCATAACGATGGCATCCCACAGTATCGTGATGAATTAACGATTGCGGTGATGGACAGTGGAGGTGGGGTGTATGAGTCGCTTGAAGAGGTCCTTGAGCATATGGTTTTGCGTGATATTTCTTTGCGACAGGAAGTTTTGGATGGAGAAATTATTTCTGTAAATGAATTTGGAAGTTGGGTATTGGCGGACGGGCTGGAGGAATTTACTGGTTGGACGGATTTGTTGTTTGCGAATCGTCAGATTGTTCAGAGTAAGATTAGGGTTGGAGATGTTTTGCTGGAAAATTTAGAGACGATTCATAAAATTGCAGTGGAGTACGGAATGGTTACTCCTTTTTCTTCTTACATTGCCTTGGTGACCACTTCTCAGAAAAGTCAGCTTGAGCGGGCTTCTGAAAAAAATAATAAATTTAAAGCAGAATATGATGTTGGAAATGAGAGAATTTCAGATCCTTCTTTGAATGGAGCTTTGAGACTTGGGGCTACGCCGGAACCTGAAGAATGGGCGTTGTTGATTGTCGGAATGATTATAATTGCGTACTTTAATCGTGAGAAAATATTTGCGAAAGTTGTTCGGAAAAAATGATTAAATTTTTTCAAAAATATTCAGGGTTTGTGTGGGATGGTGCGATGATACTTTTGTTCTTTTTGTATTTTCGTTCCAATTTACTTTGGACTTTCAATTATTTTTCGCAGGCGGCTTCTTATGAATACTTATTGTTGTTTTTGGTTGCGTTGTTGATGTTCTTTTTTTCGACAAGAGGGAAGTTTTCTTTTAAAAGTCGAGAGTACGTGGAGTGGCGGGTGTTTTTATTTTTGTTTGGGGTGATTTTGATTGATTTGTTGAATGTCTTTTTTCTCCATTATCAAATTGTGTCTGCGAGTTTGATGTTGCTTGGCGTTTATGCATTACTGGGGATGTATTTGAAGAGGACAACGTGGTTGAGAGGATTCTTTTTGATTGGGATCGTTGCGCTTTCACTGCCTTTTGTGGAGCATATACAGACCTTCTTAGGCTTTCCACTTCGTATGTTCACTGCCAAGTTGGTTAGTGGGATTATGGGGCTTTTGGGGACTTCAAGTGTGACTGATGCAGCTGTAATTATTACTGAAAACAATGTAACTAGTATTGATGTTCCATGTAGTGGGGTGAAAAGTTTGTATACTGGAATGGTTGTGCTTTTGATTGTTTTCTTTTTGAAAAAAGTGAGTTTTTCTTTGCGAATGTTGTTGGTGGCCGCTGCTTATTTTTTGTTATTACTGTTTTTTAATGTGTGGAGGGTGTTTAGTCTTGTTTATATTTATGATGTTCTTGATTTGTCTGCTTTTGGCGATGCAATTCACATTGGAATTGGGGTCTTTGGGTTTGCGGTGAGTACTTATTTGTTGTGGTGGTTGGTTGAGAAGTATTTAAAAGTAGATGCAAAGCGTGAGAAAGATGTTAATTTGAAAGGAAAAAAGATAAAGAAGCTTTATATAATTATTTTGTTGTTATTGGCTTTGTTGTTTGAGTTTTCTTATGTTTCTTTTTTGAGCACTGAAGTTGAACAGGCTAGTACATTTGATCAAAAGATTGTGTTTGATGTTCCAGGTTTGAACTTGCAGGGGTTGAGTTTAACTGAGCAAGAGAAAAGTTTTTTTGTTAAGCGGGAAATTCAGTTCACAAAAAAATATGTCGGAGAAATGGATTCAGGGAGACAATTTTCATTGTTGCTAATTGCCAGTAATTCATGGAAAACTCATCACAATCCGGAATTTTGCATACAGGGGATTGGACATATAATTGATGGTTCTGAAATTATTCAGTTTGGGGATTTGAGAGTGAGGAAACTGTTATTGAATAATGGAAAAGACACCGTTTTTTATTGGTTTGTAAGTGGAGATCGAACCGTCATGGACTATTCCGAGCGTGTTTGGGCGGGGATTAACAATTCTGCTGAGGTTTGGACTTTGGTAGAGGTTGGATTCCAGGGCTCAGTTGATTTGGACGATCCTGCCGTTGAAACATTGATTAAACGTTTAAATAGTGAGGTTTTATCTCTTTTTCTCCTCCCGGCCGTTTAGATATAGTCTCATATCAGGAATGATCTGAACTCTTACTTGCCCGTCTTCGCCGTCCACGTTCATTTCGAAAGGCTTCGGAGGTAGTTTTGAAATTAACTCAAAGAGTTTTGCACTTTCTTCTGCAATATCTTCTTCTTTCGAAATCTTCATTTCTCGTAATTTGTTGTAGTTTTCGTCGCCTTGCATTTCGAGCATCCATTGTTCTTTGAAGTCCTTAACCTGTTTTTTAAGATCTTTTAACGCTTTGTCTAGATCTGCATATTCAGGACTGTCGATTTTTTCTTCTTCTTTTATGTCCTTTTTTATTTCGCGCAAATCATCTTTGAGTTTTTTGATTTTTGGGAGAGAGTTTCGAATTTGGTCGTCGATCATGAGAATATTTTGTTATTTTTGTCCTGCTATATATTTTTAGAGTAAAGTTGTTTCTTTCACAAGGATTTTTTGTTAACCTTATGGCGATTTATTGCATTAATTTAATATGTCTTTCCAGGAATATTTAGTAGCTCTTCGGAAAAAATCAATTGAAATCAGGATTGAAACTCTGAAAATGATCACTGCAGCTCAAGCTGGTGCGGTTGGTAGTGCTATGTCTTCTGTGGAAATTTTGACTGCTCTTTATTATGGACAGACGCATGCTGGGCCACTTTTGAATATTGATCCTTCAAATCCAAATTCGGAGGCTCAGGATTATGTTGTTGTCTCAAAATCAGGGGCTGCACCTACTTGGTATGCAATTTTAGCTGATTTGGGCTATTTTGAGCCGGATGAATTGAATTATTTTTGTGCTACTGGGGCTTTATTGACTGCAATACCGCGTGCAAAGATTCCTGGCGTTTCTCTGTCGGCTGGGCTTGCTGGGCAGGGGGTTGCGGGGGCTATTGGGTTGGCAATGTCGCTGAAGGCTGAGCGTTCGCGGAGTAAGGTGTTTGCCTTGATGGGGGATGCGGAATTTATGAATGGAACTGCGCGGGAGGCTTTGCTACATGCGGGATATGCGAAATTGGGGAATTTTGTGCTGATTGTGGATAGAAATACTATTCAGCAGGATGGGATTGTGAGGAATTTGAATATGGCTGATCCTATTTCTGATAAGTTGGATGCTTGTGGGTTTCGTACGATTAATGTGTTTGCTGGACATGATTTTGAGCAATTGTTGGATGCATATGAAAAGGCGGTAATTGAGACTAGATTGCCAGTTGCGATAATTGCAAAAACTGTCAAAGCAAAAGGGGTGGATTTTGCTGAAAATAAAAGCTTTTATCATGACAAACCCCTTAGTGTAGAGGAACTGAAAGAGGCTTTGTTGGTGTTAGAACGAAAAATTGACTAATCAAGATAATGAGTAACTTCTTTTTTATTTTAATAGTGATAGCAAGGCTGGCTGTTGTGAGTCCGTTTATGGTGGAAGGGGAATCAATGTTACCAACTATGCATGAGAATGATTTATTTCTAATTGAAACCAATTTACAGGTGGCAGATGATTTGCAGCGAGGAGATATTGTTGTTTTTAGTTTTGATGATGAGTATTTTTATGTGAAACGTGTTATTGGACTACCGGGTGAGACTGTGAAGATTGAAGATTCTTTTGTGGAAATAAAAAGGGGGGAGACTTACAAGAAATTAAATGAGCCATATCTTATGGGTGAGAGTTATGATTATGGTGATGAGCGGTTTTTTATTGTTCCGGAAGGGGAGTTTTTTGTTATGGGGGATAATCGGGGGCATAGTAAGGATTCGCGTACGTTTAAAGACCCGTATATTTCGTTTGAAGATATTGGGGGGAGGCAGGTTTATTAGGAGGGAGGTGGGGATGGATCCCGCATCAGGTGCGGGATGACAGGTGGGTGCGGGATGACAGGGCGAGAGGGGTTGACAAATGGGAGGGGTGTTTTAAGATTGGTTTACTAATAATCATTTTATTAATATGAAAGTATATTTTGTTGCTCTTGGTTTGATGTTTTTGGCTGGTTGTCAGGCAATGGACTCCGATAACGTAAACGATACTATAAAGACTGACACTTTGGATTATAATGTGGCAACGGCTGGTGATTCACTTTATAATGGTGGTGGAATTAACTCTGGATTGCCCGTGAAAAAACTTGTAATTGCCTCGGCGAATGGTATTCATGAATTTGAAGTAGAAGTTGCTATTACTGATGATGAGCGTCGTGATGGTTTGATGAATCGGGAAACTTTAGCTGATAATCGTGGGATGTTGTTTATCTTTGATCGATCGGGGTATATGAAATTTTGGATGAAGAATACTTTGATCTCTCTGGATATGTTTTTTATAGATAATACTGGAATTGTTCAGCATATTGTCCATAGTGCGCCGCCATGTACTACTAAAAAGGACGCGGATTGTCCCAAATTCAATTCTGATGCGTCTGTAAAATATGTTTTGGAGATAAATGGTGGTCTGTCCGCAAAGTATGACTTGAAAGAAGGGGATAAAGTGACCTGGCTTTAACCTTGTAACCAGTTTTCTCTGAACGTTTCATATATCTTTTTTGAATTTAAACCGTTTTTTTGTAGAATTTCTGAATATGTGCCTGATTCGGGAAGTGTGTCTAATCCCATTTTAATCAATTTAGCTTTTATATTGTTGTGAAAAAGTATTTCGGCGATAGTTGATCCTATTCCTCCGTGTATATTGTGGTCTTCTACAGTGGCTATGAGGTCAAAGTTTTTGCACATATCTGCAATATGCTCTTCATTGAGTGGAGCAAGGCTGGATAGATTAATTACTTGAACTGATAGGCCTCTTTTTTGGAGTTTTGAGGCTGCCTGTAGACTCTCGTGTAACATATTTCCGTAAGTAAATAAGCAAGCTTGTTCACCTCTCTTGGCTATTGATATTTCGCCTTCCATGAATTGGTAGTTTTCATCGTAGAGGTCAGTGTGGCATTGATGGCTTATTCGAAGTATTGTTGGGCCATAATCTGTACTCATGAAGTCCATCATGGCTCGTAATTCGTGTTGATCTGCAGGTGTGAATATTTTTAGATTGGGTATGCTTTTTAGAATGGCAAGATCTTCAGTACATGTGTGTGCGGCTCCTTCTTTGATATTTCCCAGTCCTACGTTGGATAGGACAATTTTTATGTTTAAATTTGGGAGCGCTACTCCGTTTCGGACTATGTCGAGAGCTTTTCCAAGAAGTGCAGGGCTTTCAGCACAGACCCAGGGGACTTTTTTACGTACGACCATCCCTGCTGCCATTCCCAGCATGCTACTCTCACTTTGAGGTAGGCTAAAATGTTGATCTGGAAATGCTTTTGCAAAAAAAAGTGTGTAAAGCCCATTGCTTAGGTCAGAATCTAATACGACTAGGTTTTTTATTTTGCCTCCTAGCTTTTCCAGATGTTCTCCGAATTGTTTTCTTAGAATATTTGTTTCAGACATGATTTTAGTTGGTTTATCCTTTTGTGATCGCCATTAACAGTGTTATAATATAGAGAAACACAATTTAAAACAAAAAATATGCATATTTATTTAGGATCTGATCATGGTGGAGTTCATTTAAAGCATGATATAGATGAATATTTGAAGGAAAAATATAAAGATGACGAGAATTATTCAGTTCTGGATTTGGGAGTTTTTACCAATGATTCGAGTGACTATCCAGATATTGCCCGTGAGGTTTCTGAGAAAGTCGTTGAAAATGACGGAGCTTTGGGGATTTTAATTTGCGGTAGTGGCGTGGGTATGTCGATTGCTGCTAATAGGAGGCCTAAGGTTCGTGCTGTATTGGCAAGTAATGAATTGATGGCGCGATTGGCTCGAAGTCATAATGACGCGAATATTCTATGTATGGGAGAGCGGTTTATTGGGAAAGCCTTGGCAAAAGCGATTGTTGATGCTTTTTTGGAAGGGGAATTTAGTACGGCTGAGAGACATGTTCGTCGTTTGGAAAAAGTTGAGAAAATGAATGAAGCTGACAGAAATAAAAAGTAATTATTATTGAATTGATGTCTGAATTGAAAAATATACTGATTGCACCATCTGTTTTATCATCTGATTTTGGTAAATTGAATGATGAGATTGCTTCAGTAGAGAAATTTGTTGATTGGATACATTTAGATTTGATGGACAACCATTTTGTGCCAAATTTAACTTTTGGAGTTCCGATTATTAAGTGGATAAAAACTGGTTTGAAAATGGATGCTCATTTAATGGTGGAACATCCTGAACAATATTTGAAAGGTTTGGCAGAAGTTGGTGTTTACTCAGTGACAGTGCATGTAGAGGCTTGTCCACATTTGCATAGAGTGGTCACTCAGATACAGGAATTGGGGATGAAAGCTGCGGTTGCTTTGAATCCTGGAACTTCGGTTGAGAGTTTGAATGCTATTTTGCCTTTTATTGATATGGTTTTGGTAATGAGTGTTAATCCTGGATTTGGTGGACAGAAATTTATTGGCGAAGTGGTTGAGAAAATTAAATATATCAAAAAGAATTATCCTGATGTTTTGGTTCAGGTTGATGGAGGAGTGAATGCTGAGACAGCAGTTGTGTGTAAAGAAGCTGGCGCGGATGTTTTGGTTGCCGGATCTTATATTTTCAAAGCAGAAGATCGCGAAGCGGCGATTGCTAGTTTGAGAGGTTAAATTCCAAGTTTTGCCTTGAGTGTTTCGATGCCAACTTCGTTTTTGTTTGCCTCTGCAGTGTTAAGTGCCGTCATAACAAAGGGTTTTTCGTCTGGGGTTGGTGGAGTGAGAGTTTTTTCTAGCATTAGTTTGAGTAATTCGTTTCTGTTTGGCATTATCGCTGCAAGCATCATAGGGGTTTGGCCGCTTTCGTTTTCTTCACTTAAGTCAGCGCCTTCGAAGAGGAGAGTTATCATTTTTTCTTTTGCTTCTTTTATTGCTGCTTCGTCACTTTCAGAGGTGATTGATTCAATTAATTGATGTGTTTCGTTTGGCATGGGTAATTGGCTATGTGTTTTTATTATTGAAAAGTACAACAAAAAGATAGCATTTTTTATTGCGTTTTGTTAAGCAGTTGTCTAAATCTGACAACAGTAAAACAGGCTGGTAGGTTGACGTGTGCGCGAGATGATGTATAATGATCTCTCTTGTTTAACTAGCTGTAGTGCGCAAACTTGCGATTCCACAGTTCTGACGAGAGTCCCTTGTCAAACGGATGATAGTGCGTATAACAGCATAACCAGAGGAGAGTGCTGATGAGACATTTTTTGAGTTGTATGATCTTGGCTGGGATAGTGGCATGGGCCGGACATGCAAACGCTCAAGACGAGAAGCACCAGTGGACTGGTATGGAGGTTCTCACCATCGCTCAGACCGAGGTCTCGATGTTTCGAGGTTCGGTGCATCACTTCTGGATCCCGAAGGCGGAGGTCAGCATGGCTTTTGTCTACGCGGGGCCGAAGCTGAAGTTGGGCGATTGGGGATGGATTTCCCCACAGGTCGGCCTGGTGGCGAACTGGAAAGAAAGCACGGACTTTCTGAACACCTCTGTCTGGGCGTTCGGTAGTGTTGGTGATTTCTCGCTGTTCCTGGAGGGAGACTTCATCACGGCCCTTGGTATGGACCCTGATGTATACACCCTCGCGGTAGCTGACTACAACTTCTCTGACTTCAATGTCGGAGTTCACTCGGAAGGAATCAACGATGCTTTCGGTTTCGGGCCACACGTGGGCTATACGAAGGCGGTTGGTGAGCTAGGGTATCATGGAGAAATCCAATACTTTTTCAAGCCTCCTATTCCGGAGGGAGCAGTCATGTACGGTCACGCTGTACGCGTGGTCACCGGGCTCTCTTTCTAGAGCACAAATCATTCGGAAACAAGCGAAAGGCCCCCCAGCAATGGGGGGCTTTGGTTTTTTAGTTTTCGGGTTTAGATTTCTATTTTTCTAGCCATTTTTTGCTGATCCACTTTTTATCAATTGCTTCTTCTAAATCGATATCGAGAAGATGGGCATTTACCATTGCCATACCAACAACATCGGCAAGCTCTTTTGCTAATTCTTTTTTAGACGCTTCTTCAGTAACATGTTTTTCAGGCCGGCTTTTCTTTCTGTGAATTAAAACTGCTTGTGCAAATTCACCTACTTCTTCGTACAATTTTATCAATGCAAACTCTTCGTCAATTTCTACATTGTATTCCTTGCCGTATTTTATGGCGTTCTCTACTACTCCTTTTTGAATTTCTTTGAAGTCCATTTATAGTTAAATTTAAATTATTTCTTAAACGGTTCGCACTTGGACGCAGTTTACTTGACGAGAAGTGGAAAGTAAATTTGGGAGAGCGGAGCGAGCCAGTTACACGCTGTTAGGTGACGTTACTTTTTTCTTTTTGAATACAATTTTCCATTCAATTAACCAGCCGATTATATAGTAAAATACGGTGTTTATTAATATGAGTGTTATAATTCCCAAATTCAGTAAAATGGGGGAATTGGTAAACATAGTTGTTAAACCGATTTTTTCAACTAGCATTAATACTGGGGCTGATATTAATGAATATAAAGTGAGGAATAGATAGTAGGGATATTCACCTTTTATTAGAAAATCGATAAATTGGATAGATGCTATTGGCAAATATATGAGTATTATAGTTAAACCAAGTCCGGAATATAATTTATTAGTTTTTTTCATATTATGAGTTATGGCGCACAACGTCCGGGGATATGCGACTGTTTTTGACAGTGGTATAATAGCGCGAAAGCGCACCACTGACAAAAATTTGGGCGGGGCGAGGAACGAGCGGAACCACATATGATCTGTTAAATGCTGTCGTGTGATGTAAAAATTTATTCAAAAATCTATTTCCCCTCTAATTCAATTTTCAGTTCTGCCATGAAGTTTTTTAAGAAGAGCGTTCTCCGTTTTGCCATTCTTTTGCCTATGGCAGTATGCATTTCGTGCTCTACGTTCAACAATCTCTCTAGATAATAATCCAAAGTCCATTTTAACCCGTCTAAATTTCTATTTTTCCCCCATGGGTCATCAATATGATAGAAGGATCTTCCCATAAAACCTGCAGATGCAAACATTCTCATAACTATGATTGCACCTGTTATGTCTAAATTATCCGCATCTTGTAGTATTTTCGCTTCGATAGTGTTTGGAATCACTTTGGAGCCATGCACACGAATAGCATATGCAATTAGGCTAATTTTATCTTTTGGGAACTCGTGCATAGCGCTTAGTATCCTCGCGGCTTCGTCGGCACTTTCTTCAGCATGAAATTTAGACTTTGGATTATTTTTCGGATAATTTACGATATCGTGAAAAATGGCTGCGGGAATTAGAATTTCCAGATCAGACTTTTTTTCTTCTGCAATTACTTCGACATTTTTTAATACTCTTAACGAATGCCCAATATCATGGCTTGGATCTTCGTTAGATATTTTTTCTCTGGCAATTTCTAGTAATTTATCCTTTATCGAATTTATTATCATGTAGATTTTTGAATAAATTTTATTTCGTATGACGTCGCCGCATATGCGAAGTTGTTTTAGCAGTTTTGTATATGCGCTGTTATGTGATGTAAATTAATTTGCGCTCAATAGCATGATTGCTTCTAAAGAAAGCACTTTGGTGTTTTCAGGACAATTGTTTAATTTTTGAATTTCGTCGCTGGTAAACCATTTCAAGTCGTCGGTTTCTCCATCTTGCGAACTTACTTCAAAGGTGTTTGCTTTTGCGTAGTAGACTAGGTCGATGTGTTGATGGAACTCGTTTATGTTTTCAAGCAAGATGTGCATTGGGCGTAATAGTTGTTTTGCATCGCCCATTTCGATTCGTGCATCAGGGACGAATAATTCAACATCTAGGCCGGCCTCTTCTTTAACTTCACGCAATGCAGCTTCTTCTGGAATTTCATCACGATCAATATGACCGCCGACAGGAATCCAAATGCCAAGTTTTTTGTGTAGGTGTAAAAGTGCTTTTTTCCCATGCACGATGATTGTTGTGGCCGTAAAATGTTTTGTTACTTCCATGTGGAGCAAATTAATTTATTTCTTTTCTTTCTTTAGAATTTTAATAATTCCATTATCAGTATCAACTTCAATTAAATCATTATCATTAAGTATCTCTGTTGCATATTTTGTTCCAACTATACACGGTATTTTAAATTCTCTGGCCACTATTGCTGCATGGCAAGTTAACCCGCCTTCGTCGGTAATAATTGCTTTAGCCTTTTTCATATATGGGATATAGTGAGGAGTGGTTTGTATGGCTACTAAAATCTTTCCATCTATTAAATGGTTTTTACTTTTCAATTCGGATTTATCCTTAATAACAATAATTTTTCCTTTTAATGTCTCATTTGAATTATGTGCAACTTGTCCTGCTATTTCATTGTTGTTTTTTGATTTTTTCGATTCATGATCTAATTTCAAAAAGTGTTTTTGTATTTTCGTAATTTCTGTAAGATCGTCAATAACTTCTTGCTTTTCATTTCTTAAATTATTGTATATAAATCCATTATCTTTTCTTGATTTGATAATGTTTTTTATTTCGGCGCCTGTTAACTTTTTGCTTAACCATGCCTCAACCTCGTTTATTGTTAGAAATTTCATTAAAAGCAATGGGGCAAGTTTTAGTTTTTTTCTTTTTGTAAAAAATTTTAAAAAATAAAATATATTTTCACCCATAGCTTCTTCTTTAAATGCCACACTATTCCTCCATATGTCATGTTTTTTTATTACACCCTTGATGTTTTTCAAATTGTTCTTATTTTCAGCCAATTTAAGACCTAAGGAAAAAATGATAATAAATTGGGCGCTCGCTATCTCATAAAAACCTAATATTTTATTAAATAACATTATACTTTCATGGCTCACATCTTTTTTTATTGTGCTAATTAATTTCTTTCCATATGTTTCTATGTTTTTGTATAGAAATTCATTTTCTTTGATATAGGATACTAAAATTTGCGGATCTTTTAGAATTTTTTCGTTAGAAATAGTATGAAATTTCTTTGCTTGCCAAAGATTAATAACTCTAATCGGGTAATTCTTTTTTAGTGGAATAAATATGGTTTCTGCAAATTCAATCCCATATTCTTTTTTGATATATTTAACATAACCGTTTCGTTTTGCGGAATAAAATAATAATGATTCATCGGCTCTCACTCCCAAAAACCACTTCTGGCTTTTTATATAATCAAAAACACTTTGATTGTTCTCAGTTATATCGCTCAAAGTAGTAATGGGTCGGCTTTGTGTAATATAAAACTTGTTTTTTTCTTTAGCCCATTCAATATCTACAGGAAAGCCAAAATGGTTTTCAATTTTTACAATAAGTTTAGACAAATCAATAATCTCTTTTTCAGATAAAACCTGTTTCTTTCCTTTTTCTCCAAGCTTTTTCAATTCATTTCCACCTTTAGCTTTTTTGTATAAGGCTATTGTTTGTTCATTTACATTTATATCCAAAATCTTGAATCCTTGTTTATCTACAACATAGCTATCTGGAGTTATTGAACCTGAAACTATTGCTTCACCCAAACCAAAGCCTGCTTCAATAATTATTTGATTTTTGTCTTGGGTAATTGGATGAACAGAAAAAGCAATGCCAGCTTTTTCACTATCAACCATTTTTTGAACAACAACAGCAACAGAAATTTTATCTTTGTTTAGATTTTTTTCAAATCTGTAAAAAATAGCTCTCGGTGTAAACAAGGAAGCCCAGCATTTTTTTACATTTTCCAATAAAATTTCTTCTGTTGTATTAAGATAACTTTCTAACTGTCCAGCCCATGCAGCAGAAGCAGAATCTTCTGATGTTGCAGAAGAACGGACTGCAACAAATTTTGAATCAAGTTTTTTATAATTTTTCAAAATTTCTTCTTTAATATCATTTGGCATTTCTGTGGATATAATCATTGACTGAATTTTTTCAGAAGTATTTTCAACTGTGTGGACTTTCTTTGTATCAACTGTATCTAAAGCCGCATCAATTTCTACATTTAAGTCTGTTTCTTCAATAAATCTATCAAAAGCATTACAAAGAATCACAAAACCGTTTGGAACTGAGATTCCTACTTGAGTCATCTCTCCAAGTGAGGCACCTTTGCCACCTGCAATTTTAACATCACATTTCGAGATTTCTTGAAAAGTTTTGGTAAGATTGTTAGCCATAATAAAACGGTTGCGTGTAACTGAAGTTTACTTGGAACGAAATGGAAAGTAAATTTGGGGGAGTGGAGCGAGCCGGTTATACGCTGTTGTAAGAAGTAGAAATTCCAACTAATTTTTCCAGTTACAGTGGAAAACACCTTCATTGTATTCATCGCACTTGTACTTCATTCCTGTTTCAGATGTTAAGCAGGTTGCAACAACTTGTTCACGAATGTTGGTAGAAAGCTTATTACAGTGAGATATAGTCTTACTATCTTTAAGATCGTCACATGATTTTAGACTGCCTGTAAGTTTAGTAATTTCATCTCTGCTAGGTGCCTGATCAGAGCACTTTTCCAGTACATTTTGATCTTTGCAACCCGCAGATGACAAGGCGAGACTTGTTAAACCAATTCCAATATAATTTCTGATATTCATATGGTAGTTGTAAATGAATAGATGAAAAAGTACAATAAACACCCCGATAAGTCAATATTTATTGAATTTTTATTTCGTACAACGTTGGCGCATGTGCGAAGTTGCGGAGCAATTTTGTATATGCGCTGTTGTATGCTGTTACAGTTTTTGTCTAAGGACTAAGACATAAACTTTTTCATCTTATTAACATATTCTCTAACTTCATCAAAGACCTCCTCACTTAATAAATTCTCTTTTGCATAGGTTATTATGGGCCTTACAGACTGAATTTTTCTACCGTATTTTTCCATCCAGTCGTGACGTGGAAATATCCATAAATGAAAGCCATGTTCGCTGTCCTCATTTTGAAACAGGTAAACTTCGTCTATTGAAAGAACGTCCTTCATACCTTGACGGATTTTACGAAGAAGATGAATAAAATCTGCTGCTTCTTCATCTGAAAATTCAGAAATAGATTTAATTTTACGTAAAGACTCAACAATGAAAAATCCAGGAATAGGAACTTCCCAATCCTGATGTATATCAAAGTGTTTTGTAATTATAACTTTTTCATCTGCAAAAAGAATTTTGTCGCTCATGTTTATTGTTGGTTAAAAAACTGTAATTGCATATAACTCGTTTATATCCGACGTGTTTTCGTACTAAGAATTCATGTTGGTGTAATATATGAATTTCATACTAATCTGGAATATTGTGAAAATCAATGTGCTACAGCAAAGATGCGACCTTGCCTTCGCTTCGGTCGCCATTCTCGCTACTGCTTGAATAGGGATTTACTCGATTTTTCACAAAAAGCGTCTTCGCTGGTGCTCAGTCGATTTTTGCAAAAAATCGTGCTTCGTTACGGCAAAGATGTGACTTTGCCTCTACTACGCAGCGTAAATCTCGCTATTGCTTGGTGAGCCCGACAGGAATTGAACCTGTGACCTCTGGTTCCGCAAACCAACGCTCTATCCAACTGAGCTACGGGCTCTTGCGGGCGAATAGTATCGCAAAAATTTGAATTCTGCAAAGTTGGAATTTGTTGTGTTGGAAAAAACATCGACTTTTCATGTAATTTTTGACTAGTTTTCTTGTTTTATATATTGACAGAGTCGATGCTCAGCCGATTTTGTTTGCTATAATATTGCTCGTTGAAGGAAGCTAGCTATCACACTATGACGAAAATGCTAAAAATTAAGGATTGGGGGCCGGCATTACGTTTTTATTGGCGTTTTACTGGTCCAATGGTTAAAAAGATTTGGTATGTTTGGCCGATTTGGTTGATTTTACTTTTGAGTCAGCTGGTTGAGCCGTATGTTTATCAGAATGTGTTTGATGAAATTGTTAAGATTGGTACGCCAGAGTGGGAAAGTGGTGATAGAATCTTTTGGTTTATTTTTGTGTGGGCAGTGGTTTTGTTGGTTAGCACTGGAATTATGACTCTTGTAAGAACGATATTTAGTGTGAAAATGCCATTGGTGGATAAAAATTATTTTGCAGAGGCAATGCAGAAGGTTTTGGCGTTGGATATGTCATTTCATCTGGAGAAGAAAAGTGGGGAGATGATGAAAAAAGTGGATAGGGCTATTGATAGTTTTTGGAATATTACGCTGACGCTAATTACTAACATGATTCCAAAATTTATTTTGGCTATTGTGGTTTTGATTTGGGCTTTTTCGATTAATTGGATTATGACGCTGGCGACAATTTCGTTTTATCCTGTTGTGATTTGGGTGCTTGTTATTGGGATTACTAAAACTGCGAAGTTGCAAGATAAGGCTAATAAATTGTTTGATGCTGCGATTGGGCGTGCTTATGATGCTGTGACTAATATTTTGGTGGTAAAGAGTTTTGCTCAAGAATCAAAAGAGAGGGCTCGTGTTATGAGTAAGATGAATAAACAAATTCATCTTCAACAGGAGACTTCCGTTAAATGGGGGAGAATTGAAATTTGGGGAGATTCTCTTGGAATGATGCAAAGCGTTTTGATTATTGCTGTTGGAGTTTATTTGATGATAAATGCGGAATTAACGTTGGGACAATTGGTTATGTTTACGGCTTTTCGTAGATATTTGTATGAACCAGTTTATGCGATTGCTTGGAATATGAGGAATTTGCAATGGTCGATTCTGAGAGTGGAAGAGGCTCGCAAAATTTTGGAGAGAATTGATGCTATTCAGGATAAGCCAAATGCAAAGCGGTTGAAAGTTACAAAGGGTAGGGTAGAAATGAAGAATGTGACTTTTAAATATCAAGATGCAACTAATTTGTCACGAGCGAATTTGGTTTTTGAACCGGGGGAATTTACTGCTTTGGTTGGACATTCTGGAGCGGGTAAATCGACAATTACTTCTTTATTGAATCGTTTTTATGATCTTCAGAAAGGACAGATTTTGATTGATGGTCAGGATATTTCAGAGGTGACTCAAGCCTCATTAAGAAGAAATCTTGGATTAGTAATGCAGGAAAATACATTATTTAATGACACGATTTATCATAATATTGCATATGCGAAGCCTGGTGTTTCACGTAAGGAGGTTTATGAAGCTGCTAAAAAGGCGAATATCCATAAGTTTATTATGGGACTACCCAAAAAATATAATACTGTAGTGGGAGAACGTGGGATGAAACTTTCTGGAGGTGAAAAACAACGTGTAGCAATTGCCAGGGTGGTTTTGAAAAATCCGCCGATTTTGATTTTAGATGAGGCGACATCTTCTTTGGATTCAGTAAACGAGAAAATTATTCATAAGGCCCTGGAGGGGGTTATGAAAGGTCGAACTTCAATTGTTATTGCTCACAGACTTTCTACTGTAGTTGATGCGGATAAGATTGTTGTTATCAATAAAGGGAAAGTTGATCAGGTCGGAAATCACAGATCTTTATGTTCGAAGCCTGGGATTTATAAGGAGTTGGTTGATTTGCAGGTTGGAGGGTTGTTGGCTCCCTGAGGGGAGTGAGGGACTGTGGATTGTTTTACTTTCTTCCCTTACTCTTTTTGTAGATTCCTTGTAGGTGGTCTTGGTTTATTATTTTGGATTCCATGGCTTTTTCCAGTTCTGCGCGGGTGGCTCCAGATGGGAGATCTAATTCACCACTGAGGGCGAATAATCTGAAAAAATATCTGTGTGTGCCGAGTGGTGGGCAGGGGCCGCCATATTCTGCTTTGGGCCAGGAATTGTTTCCTTGTGTTGCAAATCCAGGTCCGATATTTTTGGGAATTACTGTTGTGTCTTTTGGAATGTTCCAGATTAACCAATGAGTCCATGTGCCATTTTCAGCATCTGGGTCGTCCATGATTAACGCGAGTGACTTTGTTCCGTGTGGGATATCTGCAATATGTAATTCGGGTGACATTTCTTGTCCATCACAGGTGAACTCTGGTGGTAAGTAACCATTGTTTTCGAAATTTGGGCTGGTGAGTTTCATTTTTGTTTCATTATTGGACAACGTTTTGTTTTCGGTCACCTCGTTGATAAGGTTTGCCGTGTTTTGATTGTTTTGGCAGCCTGTTATTAACGTGCTAACCAAAAGCAGGGCGATGATTTGAAAACATTTTCTGTTCATCGAGAGGTACTTTATCATTTTTGATGTTTGTTTTGCTAGAGGGAGTTGAGGGTGCGAGGGAGGGGATGGGTCCCGGATCAAGTCCGGGATGACAGGGGGGGGGCGGGATGACAAGGGGGAAAGGGGATGGGACCCGGGTTGAGTCCGAAGTGACAGGGGGATGGGGGAGTGATAGTGGAGAGGGGTGGGTGGTTGGGTGAGTATTTATTGGAGGAAGTTATGTGGGAGTGGTATAATTTGATAAATAAATAATTTCTAATCAAAATAAATATGAGTAATGTTGATCAAGTTGAAATTCTAATGGGGCCGGATGCGGCTGAGGCTATTAAAACTGGCAAGGAAAGTCCTATTACCAGAGAGGCTGCAAGAGGCGTAGTGACTGAGGAGTCAACGAAACAGCGTGAAAAGATGCGTCAAGAGGTGGAAACAAAACTAAGTCCTGAACAGCAAGAAATTTTGGAGAAATTGAGAAAAGCCACTGGATCACAAGAGAGGGTTAAACTGTTTGCAACCTTTGCAGATGATTTTGGGTTAGATGCTTTGGTTGGGCTTGTTCCTGAACTTGGGGACGCTGGTTCGTCGATTATTTCAGGAGTTTATCTCCTAATGGAAGCAAAGCGTGCTGGCCTTGGAGCAACTTCTTATCTTAAAATAATTGGCTTACAAGCTGCAGACATGGCTGTTGGCGCAGTTCCAATACTTGGAGATGCTGCAGATTATTTCTTTAAGGCAAATAAATGGAGTGGCTCGAGTTTTGAAAAGAATACTCAGGACCTTGTTGAGAAGGCAAGGGCTGCGGGAGTTCCAGAGAAAGATATTCAAATACTTACTCATAGTGCTTCAAAATGGCCTCAATTATTGCTTAAGGGAGTTGGGATGGCTGGGAAACTTAAAAAATAGAAAGGTGGCTCTCCTGCCAATGACAATATATAGTGTGGAGATGGATCAGGCGGCTTAATTGTATTGAAAAACTGGAGGACTATACTCAGGTTGGGACTTAGAATTTGATTTGGGAACCTGGAATGTCATGAATGAGTGCGAGTCTGCATTTATTGCTCATTTGGATTATGCCGTTTATGGTTTTCCAGTTCCCATCTTTGAGTGCCTGTTGTGCTGTTTCGATCATTAGTTTTGGAACTGCTTTTGCGAATTCTTTTGTTTTAAATTGTTCTAAAAATGTAATGCCCTTTGTTCTGTGGTTTTTAATCATTGTCTTGTCTGCTTTTTTACCATGGGTTAGTGGGGTGTAAACTGGTGCGAAGAAACGTGATGCCATATGTAGGAATAATTTTGACCGAAAAATTTGATATTTTACCTCAAAATCAATTTTTTCAAGTTTTACTCTATTCTTATCACTGTACCATTCTTGTGCCTCAGCGATTATGCTGTTTGTGGTTACTTGGACTTTTCTATTTGTAATTAATCTTATTGCTGATTCTTGTGGTACTGGAATTTCGGCTGTATCAAAATCAGCTTCTTCAAATAGTTCATAATCACACTCAGACAATTCTTCTATTTCGTCGATTTGACTACTTGGGTCTTGGTCTTCTAGGGATGTGTTTAGGGCCAATGCTGTTGGGCGTGAACTCATAAAGTGTGTTTTTTAACATGGGGATATTAAATCATTTTTGGCCTTTGTCAAATAAAGAAAGGTAACTTGAGTGGAAAAATAAGGTTTAATGGGGTGTATCAATTTAACTTTTTGAAAATGAATAAAAAATGGATAAATAAGATTGTAGCCTCTTTTTTAGTGGTTGTTGGTCTTTTCTCAATGCAGGTGGTTGCAATGGCGGCTTTGCCAAGTCCGATTCCACCGGACTCCATAATTCCACAAATTAATCCGGATCTTTTCGCTAAGCCGAAATTAGCTGTAGTGGAGGCGGTTCCTGCTGAGACTTATGATTCTTCGCCTGATTTCACATTTCACTCAACTCATTCAGGGGTGATTACATATGATGGAGATTGTACTAGTGCTACTACAGATGCTGTGGGAGGTAATAATACGATTACTCTTCATGAGATGTCGATTGGTAATTATACGAATTGTCGGTTGTTAGTTACTGGGTCTATTAGTGGAAAAGATTCTGATTATTTGAATATTGCACCTTTTGAGGTGAAGTTGAGTTTGATTATTGATATTACTGCTCCTACTTTGACTTTGGTGGAGGGGGTGACTTCTCCTACTATGGAAACTATGCCTAGTGTTACTTTTAATAGTGATGAGGCTGGGGTAATTAGTTATGAGGGGGCCTGTTCTAGTTCTTCTGTTGCTGCTGTAGATGGGGACAATGTTGTGATATTTGATGCTTTGGCTGTTGGAGCCTATGCTAATTGTAAAATTAAAGTAGCTGATTCAAATGGAAACGTTAGTAATGCTCTACAGCTGCCGACTTTCACAATTGTTCCACCGATGACATTGAAATGTGAAGGTTTTACTGATGTGCTTTTGAGCGATGGTGATTGTCTTGCTATTGCTTATATGAAATCTATTGGTGCAATGACGGGAAATCCTGATGGGACTTTTGATCCAGACGGGTTATTACAGCGTGATCAAGTTGCAAAAATTGCTTTGGAGGCTTTTGGAAATTTTAATGGAGCTCTAAATTATTGCGGAGGAGTTGATCCTTTTCCAGATGTAGTAGAGGCTGATTGGGCATATCAGTATGTCTGTAGATCAAAAGCGTTGGATGTAATTACTGGTTATTTATCTGGTCCTGATGCTGGCTTTTTTAGACCGTCCAGGTCAGTTAATCGGGTAGAGTTTTTGGCGATAATTCTAAGAAACCTTGGTGAGGCTATACCTGTTGGAGCTTCTTATACTGATGTTCATTCAACTGATTGGTATGCTGACTATGCGAAGTATTCAAAGGATAACTCATTGTTTGTGGGAACTAAGTTATATCCTGGTAATTTTACTAGCAGGCGTGAGGTGGCGGATGTTCTGTATACCTTGCATAATTTGGGGAAGATATAGGTTTGATGGTTTGAAATAACTGCATAATAGAAAACGACCGCCTTGCGCATGGAGCGCTGGGCGGTCGTTTAGTTTCTCGCGGCCTTGGCCTGTTCCCTGGCACATCATCTTGCGACGATGGTTGGGGGACTAGCTGGGGCCGACGGTCTGATCGAGATCATCTTGGCTGCAACGCTTTTGTTATTTTCGCGTGCGAGCTTCGAGTAGAAGTCGATCAATCGGTGGGTGTGCGGGCCTGACTGCGTTCAGGTTCGCACAGAGTTCGGGGTGAAATGCGCCGTCCTTTTCTGCGGAAGGGGTGGCGCGGGTTTGTGATGGCTAGAAGCAGCCTGCTTCGTCGATGTAGCCGTCACAGTTGTTGTCGATGTTGTCGAGGCAGATCTCGGCGGGGATTTGCCCACATGTGAAACATGCGTTGAGTAGCCCCTCGTCGGTGTTGCCGTCGCAGTTGTTGTCGTTACCGTCGCAGATCTCGGCAGGCAGAACGCCGCAGAGCCCACAGGCATTGAGCAACCCCTCGTCGGTGTCACCGTCGCAGTCGTTGTCGCTGCCGTCACAGACCTCGCTGGCTGGTGGGTTTCCGGTGCATACGCCCCATGTCCCTCCAAGGCAAGATTGAACTCCGATCGTGCAGTTTCCTTGACTGATGCCGCATTGACGATTGAGGCCGCTTTGACACGGACACCACTCGTCGATTGTGCCATTACAGTTGTCGTCGATGCTGTTGCATGCTTCTGCGGGTGGTGGCCCGCACTGGCCGCA
>SWBX01002057.1_pt1 | contig 60798 bp, 56 predicted proteins | sample 4693051 | NCBI WGS metagenome assembly SWBX01 (sample SAMN10267272, study PRJNA491770) | bioreactor metagenome | isolation source: DHS bioreactor inoculated with marine | place: Japan: Omine Ridge, Nankai Trough | reverse complement strand
ATATCAGGCAAAAAAGTTATTGGATTGTATGAAAATGTGGAATTTAGCCATAGAAAGGAAACATATCCTACCGTGGCTTTCATAAACACAGCTCGTAAGAAAAGTTATATTGGATTGGATATTGCAAAAAAAATGGGCCTTATCAAATCAAAAAAACAAAAAGAGCTAGAAAACAGCAAGTTTAAGCTAAAAATAAAATTAGGTGGCAAGAAAATAACATCCATTTTTAAAATTGATAAAAATATCAAGAAAAAATATCAAGTAATTCTTGGAAACAGGGATATTGGAGGTCATTTCCTATTAGATACATCACTGAATAATTATATCAGTGAGAAAACAGCTGGAGAAACTAAAAAGATATTTATTACAAATTACGAACCACTTGAAACAGACAGGCAAATTTGCAAGATAATTAATCAGATTAAATTCCTAAGTTATTTTAGACCGACTAATTTCATCACAGAGGCAAAAAAATTCTTACTTGATAAATCATATAATCCTCAATTTCTTTATAAAGAATATGGTGAAGATTTAACCATAATTAAAAAAGATTTAAGAAAAATTAAATACGACGATAGTGAGTTGGGCAAACTTTTTCACGATAAAATTATCGAAATTGATAAACAGCTAGAACTAATTGAGGGAAGGGGACAAGACAATTTTACATCACTCTCTAAACAAATATTTGGTTCACCTACCGAACAAGATATAGAGGAAATTGACAATATTGTGCGTGTACCTCCAGGCAAAAGAAGTAAAAACAAAATCACTTCAGAGGGACTAAAAGAACTTTTTGAAAACCACCTGCTGCAATATGGGCTACAAGGATGGAGAGTCATTCTAAAAAGGCATTTATTAACAAAATGTGTTGTAAATAGAAACAAAAAAATACTCATTCAAAGCAATTCATTTTTTAATAAAAAGAGAGTTGAGTCACTTCTAATTCATGAAATTGACACACATTTATTGACAAGTGAAAACGGTAGTAAACAAAAATATCGACTATTTAACTTTGGCTTTGCCAATTATCTTGAAACACAGGAGGGACTAGCTATGCATAATGTAATTTCACAAGGGAAAATTTATAGTGAAGAAAATCACAAACATATACTTGCCAAAGCAACATTTTGGGCACAAAACAATTCTCTCTCTGAACTATTCATTAAAGTAAAAGCCGAAAAACTGACTGATAAAAGCGCACTAGATATTTGTTTTAGGGTCAAAAGAGGAATAGGAGACACATCAAAACACGGTGCTTTTACTAAAGATTTCTGTTATTTCAGTGGAAAGAAAAAAGTAGACAATTTTCTCAAGAATGGCGGCGATTTAGCTGATTTATACCACGGGAAATACAGCATTGACGATCTAAGTTTTATCAAAAGCATCTCATACACCTCCAGACCTGCTCACTTGCCAAAATGGCTTATCTAATAAACATCCCATCCCCAAAAGAGTAAAACCGGTATTCTTTTTCAATTGCTTTCATATAAAGTGACATAGTTTTTTCATGACCAATAAAAGCAGAGACAAGCATAATTAGTGTACTTTTCGGCAAATGAAAGTTAGTAACCATTCCCTTTACGATCTTCCATTTGTAACCAGGCTCAATAAAAATGTCTGTATCAAATTTCCCAGCCCTAAAACAATTATGACGTCCAAAATTATCCTCTAAAACTCTTATAGAAGTTGTACCAACAGCAATAATATCTTTACCATTTTTCACATGTTGATTTAATCTATTCGCAGAATCTTCAGTAATTTCATATCTTTCTTTATGCATTTTGTGAAACTTACTATCTTCAACTTTTATGGGTAAAAATGTTCCAAGTCCTACGCTCAAAGAAACAAATTCAGTTTTGACTCCAGTCGACCGAATGCTATCCAATAATTCATCTGTAAAATGCAACCCTGCTGTAGGAGCAGCCACACTCTCTTCCTTATCTGAAAAAACAGTATTATAATCCTCCTCTTTAAAAGCTCTTCCAGAAATATATGGTGGAACAGGCATCTGGCCGTGCTTCTTCAAATATATCAACAACTGGTCATCAGTCATATTAATTCTCAAATATCTAAGTCCATCCTCATCAATACTTTCAACTTTTATACTCAGATCCCCAAACTGCATTTCTGCCCCCAGTTTAAATTTTCTACCTGGCCTCACCATTGTTTTCCACAATCCATTATCTGGCTCTACAAAGAGTATCTCACCCCTAAAAATATCCTCAATTCTTAGTCTAGCAGGTATAACTTTTGTGTTATTAAAAACCAAAACATCGTCTTTATCGAGATATTTTGTCAGATTATAAAAATAATCTTCTTCAACTATGTCCTTATTCTTATTGTAGACCATTAATTTAGCATGATCTCTTGGTTCGACAGGGAAATCAGCGATTAGGTTCTGTGGCAACTCAAAATCAAACTTTTTGACAAGCATATATATAATTTATTCCGCCACATATTGAAACCAATTTTGAATCAAATCAAGCTATTTTTTCAGTTTTCAATTCTTTTTGTTGTATTTCTTCAACTTTAGGCTTTTCTCCTGACCAAGTGTCTTTCTTTTTATCTATAAATGCTTTTCCTTCAGCACCTTCATCAAGTTTTTTAATTACAATTAATGTTACATCATCCTCCTGAATATGATCCTCTACATATCTTGAAAAATCCTTCGCAATATTTTGAATTATCGTAACCGCTTCTCCTTGTCCAGCATGCAAACCAATAGTTGCTTTCAGCTTTTCTAATCCAAAAAGTTCACCACTCATATTTTTTGCTTCTGTTATTCCATCTGTATATAAAACCAATACATCACCAGTATTCAAATGCAGTTCTTTCTCTTTTACTATCTTACTGTTATCAGGAACCATGCCTAAAGCAATCCCACCACTAACTTCACAATCAATTTGACCAGTTGCCGCTCTATATATAATTATATGTTCATGTCCACATCCCACATATGTCATCTTCTTTATGGTAGCATCCCATTTAAGCATAAGCATGCTCATAAACATGGTAGCTCGTATTCGCTTTTTCAATCTTCTATTAGTCTGAACTACAATGTCATATGCAGTATCATAAAGCTCCGCAAATGAATTAATTAGTGTATTTACCATTGTCATAACAATCGCAGCAGGTACACCATGTCCTGTTACGTCACCAATATAGAAGTATGTCTTCGTGCCAACTTGAATAAAGTCCAAATTATCTCCTCCAAGTTCTTCTGCAGAACGATTTTTTATAGCTATATCAAATCCATTAATTGCAGGTGGTTCTTCTGGAATCAATTCTTTTTGAAGTTGCCCTGCTGTTTCAAGCTCTCCAGTAACCCTTTTACTAGCTTGTAATTCATCTGTAACTTTTTCTAAACTAGAAGTTACTTCATTGAAGAAATGAGCAATAATTCCAATTTCATCACTTCTTCTTGTTAATAGTTTTTTATATCTCCTTCCCGTTAAAACAGCCTTAATTTGAGTTAAAATATGTGACAGGGGACGAACTACATTCAAATAATATATAAATAATATTCCAACAAACTCTCCTGCAATTATATACAAAACTACTTGCCAACTAAAACTCTCATATCCATATATAGAATATGCGACATAAACAGCTCCAGCCGCAATCAAAGCAAGCAAAAGCAGATGAAGATAGACCTTTTTAGTTATAGCGCTTTTAATTAGCATCATTTAGACTGCTAGCAAATTCATCCAACGTCTGATAATACGGCATCGTCTCAAACAAGCCAATTACCTTTAATACATCCAATACATTCGTTTTGGCATTAACCAAAACCAGTTTTTTATTGGACTCCATCAATTGCTCATTTATTTGCATTAAGAACCCAATACTTTCACTATTCAAAAAATTTAGGTCTGAAAAATCAAATACCAAATAATTCTTTTTCAACCCATTTACCACAGCCATAATATCTTTTCGCTTTTCTGATAAACCAAATGAATCCAAATTCCCCCAAAAGGTAATCCGGGAAAAATTGCTATTGTCATCTTTAAAACCAATTTCTAATTTAGAACTCATCATTGATATATATTAGATTCAGTACATTATAACATAAGTATTGCCTTTGATAAAGCACATAAAAAGGCCTTGTTTTTAGCAAAGCCTTTCAAGATTTAACAAAATTTTAGACCTGATATCTCTCAAATCTAATGATCTTAATATTTTCTCCAAGTTTAGTAATATACTCCTTAACCAGGTCTTCTACAGTCTTCTCAGGATCTTTTACAAAACCTTGCTTTAGCAAAGCGCTTTCTTCTCTAATCTTTTTTGCTTTATTTTCCAATATCATTTCGATTTTATCTTCTGGCTTCCCCTCATTTTTTAGTTGTTCAGCCCAAATTTCTTTTTCTTTTTCTATAAATGAATCATCAATATCCTCTGGATTGATTGCTTTCGGATTTGATGCCACTATGTGCATAGCAATGTCCTTGGCTAACTCGAGAAAAGTTTCATTCTTAGCAACGAAATCTGTTTCACAAGCAATTTGAACCATTGCTCCCATCTTCATATTGCTATGAATATATGCATATACCACTCCCTGTCCTGTAGTTCTTTCAGATTTTTCTGCAGCTTTCGCCTCGCCTTTTTTACGTAAAACATTCACAGATTCTTCATAATCACCATTTGTTTCTTGCAACGCTTTTTTGCAAGCCATCATCGAGGCTCCAGTCGAGTCTCTAAGTTTTCTTACATCATCAAGAGATACATCCATTATTTTGAATAGTTATTGAATTACAATTACAAATTTTACATTTAAGCCACTGGCTTCTCGTCATTTTTAGGTTCAGAAACTGGAGCTTGTGGCTCTGGAGATTTTTGATCTGCAGGTTTTTCTTCCGTAACTGTTGTATTTGCTACAGCTGAAACATCTACAGTTGGCTGTGGTGCATTTGCCTCTGATTTCTCTTTCTCCATTGCATCTTTTCTCTCATCATAATCTTCCTTTGCAACACCTGCTTGACCAGTAACATTTTCCTTTGAAACTTTTGCCATCATCTCCACAGGAATTATATTAGCAACAGTGCTCAAAACCGGTATTTTCCACCAAAAGCCCATATATGCCAGGTACATAGAATAAAGACCAATTACTATACACGCCAAAGGGACTAGTCCCAATAAGAATGCCATTAATTGACCAATTATTCCAAATAATGAAACAATAGCAGCTAATAATCCTACTACAAAGAATAGTATCGCTAGAAGCAAAGCCTGTTTTGCATGCATTCTCACATAAGCACTGTCTGGCTTTATTATTATTGAAATGATTGCAACAAATGGAATATATCCAATCGCAGCATAAGTCTTCTCATCCTGTTTTACTGGAGGCTGAGATGAGTCAGGCCCCTTAGGAGAAAGAACACTGCCAACAACATTTCCAACCTTCTCTACGCCAGCCTTGCCCATCTCTTGAGCCTTATCTGCTCCTTGTTTTGCAGTATCAACAGCTGATGTCTTATTTTCTGTAACAGCCTCTTGTGGCGGCGAAACTTTCTCAGCAGCAGGAGCAACATTTCCCTCTGGTTGAGGAGAAGCGACTTCCGCTACTTTGTCCGCGTTCTGAACCACCTCCGTCTTAACTTCTGGAGTAGTAGAATCGGCCACAACTTCTGTTGTTGGTGAATTCTCTTCTAAATTTTCACTTCCTTGCCCACCAGCGTTAACTTGTGGATCTTGATTTGTCTGATTTTGCATAATCAATGGTTTTACCGTTTATTTTGTATTTTTTCACCTTTTTTCCCCTCAATTATAGCAGATTTTACTCTATTTATAATATATTTTAAAGAGCCTAATGCATCATCGTTTGCAGGTATCGGAAAAGTAACACCATCTGGATCAGCATTAGAATCTGTAATTCCAATAACAATTATCTTCTTTTTAGCAGCTTCTTCAACAATAATCCTATCTCTCACAACATCAGCAACAAATACAATACCCGGAAGCTTATCTATTTGTCGTACTCCTCCAAACGCGTCCTGCAACTTTACAATCTGCTTTTTTATCTTAGATATCTCTTTTTTAGTATACTTCTCTAACTCTCCACTTTTTTCCTGCTCTAATAAATCATTAAAGTATTTAATTCTCTTTTTTATTGTTGAGAAGTTTGTAAACAATCCTGGCATCCATTTATGTACAACATATGGCATCCCAGTTTCTTTGGAAGCATCAATAATCGACTTTGCTGCTTGTGGCTTAGTACTGGCAAGTAGCACTGTTTTTCCCTCAGATGAAACTTTCTTTAAGTATTCTTCAACTGTATCTAAACATTCTGCCGTTTTTTCTAAATCAAATATATGAATTCCATTCTTTGAACCATATAAATATGGTTTCATTTTTGGATTCCACCTTTGAGTTTGATGACCAAAATGCATTGCAGCATCCATCATCTCCTTTAAATCATTCTTTATCATGTATCCTTGTGGTTAATTTACGCTTTCTTCTTGCCATAAACTGCTAGTTCAACTTGCAGAGGATTTGACAATCGAGCTATAAACTTGAAATAAAACAATAAAAACTTATTATAAGTGCAAGAGAAAAGCAAGTTTTTCCTTTTGCACTTTTGACAAAAGCCCCTAAAACTGATAAAATATCTAGAATATATTCAAGCCCAAATTAAACATGGAAAACGCAAATGGAGCGTCAAATAACGGCTCTGAAGGCTTAAACCCGAACAAGACCTCATCACCTGAGTCTAAATTCATTGAAATTACAATAACACTGCATACTCATGCATATTTTATTTCAGGAATCAGGGACTTCACTTTGAACTTAATCAAAAATACAAGCGATTTTAGTGAGCAGTGGGCATACAGATTCCAATCAATTGTAGATGAATTATGTAACAATGCTATTGAACACGGATCAAAAGAAGGGGATGCAATTACCATAGTTTTTCAGAATGAACCTTCAAAGTATATTCAAATATACGTTGAAGACAAAGGAAACGGTAGCAACCCAATGAATGCAGATGAAATCAATAAAATTGTCGAAGCCAGAAAAAAAGAAAGCATACTAAATGGATTAATCAGAGGGAGAGGTCTACCAAAAATTGTTGCCGAGTGGAGTGACGAACTAGAATTCACAAATCTAGAAAATAAAGGTATAAAAGTAAGGGTGAAAAAATTCTTAAACGACCCAAAGACACAAGCTAATATTTCTTCAGGTCTTGATAATCCTACACATATTGTGCTTAATTAATATAAAGAATAAGTAATAACAAAAACTCAAGTATGACAGAAGTAAACATAACAATTGAAGACATCACAGTAGGAAACGGCGATAAAACGGCCAAACTGCTCATTTTCAAGGGACAGCTTGACGAAACAAACGTCGACGAAAAATCAAAAATGGTTTATGAGATTATTGAGCAAACCCCACAAAATCTTAACTTGATTTTAGACTTAGAAGGTCTTGAATACATGAACAGTAAATCAATAGGCTATCTAACAGACTGGTATAGCAAAGTAACCGAAGGGGGAGGAAAAGTCGCAATTGCAAAAGCTAGACCCAATATTCTAGACATCTTAGAAGTAGTGGGATTAACACAGCTAGTCACTTGCTATCCAACTGTAGATGAAGCAAAACTAGCTATCCTTTCATAATTTAAAATATGCCAAGTTTTGAACCACTATATCTATTGTATGGTGGCTTGGCATTAGTACCAGCCATTATTTGGCTTTCTGTTATCTTTAGAAAACAAAGTAACAAGAAAATCCAAATATTGATGTTTTTTATGGGCGCCTTTTCAGTTGCTCCGATATTTCTAATTCAGTACCTATTTACTCAGTATCCTCAATTGGACTTTATTTCCCATGCAAACAACACCTTTGCAGAAAATCCCCACCTTCTGTTCATGTTTCTATATGCCTGGGTGAGCATTTCCGAAGAACTTGTAAAACAGTGGATGGTAAGATACTTAGATAGTAAATATCTGATAGTACAAACGATTAATGACTCAATCAGACTTAGCTTAATATCTGCATTGGGGTTTTCCTTCGCTGAAAACATTTTCTATCTTTACTATATTGGAACAAGCCTTGGAGTAGCACAATTACTCATCACATATCTATTTCGATCTATCTTCACAACATGCGGTCACTTAGTTTTCTCTGGTTTCTTCGGATACTTTTATGGAATCGCCAAATTTTCAATTAGCATCGTAGAACAATCAAAACTGCAGGGAAAGTATCTTTGGTTTTCCCAGTGGATTGGAAGAGTATTAAACATTTCACGAATACAGGCATATCAAGAAACCACAATTCTTAAAGGACTTCTTCTAGCTATTCTGTTGCACACAATATTTAATTACTCTCTAGAAATGAGCAGTTTCACTGGTAATCCTTTATTTATCGGGGCGTCTGCAGTATTCATTTTATTGTGCTATCTCTCGTTACGAAGATTACTTAAGCACAAATCCAGTAAACTTGTTCTCATAGACAATCACCAGACTAAGGAAGCATCCAGCATGGCAAAAGATGATGAGGAAGTAGTTATCGAACTACTTGGGATGTGGTTTAAAGAAAAAAAATATGTAGATGTATTACATATATGCGAAAGACTTCTTAAAAGAGATCCTACAAATCGTATTATCAATCTCTTTAAGGCAAAAGCTATAGATCAAATGGGAGAGAAAGACCCATACAAGAAAATTCTTCCAAATTTATTTTCCGATAAAGACAAGCCACAAAAATAATTGCCTTTTTTGATGAAATCTCTATCATTATATGGCAATTTTGAAGTAAAAATTTGAAGACTCTACAAGAAGCAAAAGTAGCCATTGTTTGTGATTGGCTGACAAATCAAGGAGGAGCCGAGAAAGTAATTCTTGGTTTACATCAGCTATTCCCAAGCGCCCCAATATTCACATCTCTTTATAATCCAGAAAAGCTAAAAGGGTTCGAAGAAGCAGATATTCGCACATCCTACCTACAAAAGATTCCCTTTTTCAGCAAGCGCCATCAATTATTACTTAGTTTCATGCCAAAAGCCTTTGAAAGTTTTGATTTAAATGATTATGACATTATTATTTCAAGCTCTCACTCTTGCGCAAAAGGAGTACTTTTGAAACCAGAAACGATGCATATGTGTTATTGCCACTCGCCAATGCGTTATGCTTGGAATAATCACCAAAAATACATAGACGAATACAAAACCAATCAATTCGTGAAAAAAGTAGGTGGTTATTTAATACATAAAATCCGACTCTGGGATAGAATAAATTCAGACAGGGTTGATTACTTCATAGCAAATTCAGATTACATTCAAGGAAGGATTCAAAAATTCTATCGCCGCAAAAGTATCACGATACATCCGTTCATCGAACCAGAAATTTTCCATTCAAGCAAAAAGGAAGATTTCTATATTGCAGTTGGTAGACTCACCGCATACAAGAAATTCGAATTAATTGTAGATACATTCAATAAAAATGGACTTCCAATTAAAATTTGCGGAACAGGCTCACAATCAAAATATCTAAAAGAAAAGGCAAAGAAAAACATTGAATTTCTCGGTTTTGTCCCAGATAAAGAACTTAGAGACCTATATTCAAGGGCAAAAGCACTAATATTTCCTCAATTCGAAGACTTTGGCATTATCCCGGTTGAAGCAATGGCCAGTGGATGTCCTGTTCTCGCATATGGCGTTGGTGGATCCCTTGAAACCGTCATACACGACAAAACAGGCCTACATTTCCCCGAACAAACTGTAGAATCTCTTAACAATGCCATCCAAGAGTTCCAGCAAAAAAGCTTTAATACAGAGGAAATCATCAAACATTCCCAAAAATTTGCCAAAGAAGAGTTTGACAAAAAGCTAATTTCGTATTTAGATAAAAAATGGAATGAGCATCAACTAACATTTTCCTAAATGACTTTCTCAGAATATTTCAAGCTAGGGACACGAAACCTTACTTTCATACTCTTCATAACTCTATTTTGTGCATTTTTTGGCATTGTTGGTAACAACATTGTTGAAAAAGGAGATTTTAATAATTCACTATTCTTCACAATCAGCATACAAGATAAGAGCGATTCTTCAGACGCTTACTCAAATCTACAGGCCTCTGATCAATTCACAGAAAGTCTACAGGGATGGTTCAAAGATCCAAGTCTACTGAAAAGTATTGGGAATCAAAGCCATCTTACCTTTGCCATAAATGCAAAAAAACAAGAAAAAAACAATCTCATAATTAGTTTCAAAAGCGATACAATTGAAAATGCCAAAACATTCAAAGAAGCAATAAATAGCGAAATTTCAAAAAAAATAAGCGCATACAACAGTAATTCAGATATCAGAGTCTTTATAACCAGTTCAGAGCTCCATAGCGAAGAGCAAAACAGCAGACTTATTATATTCCTTCTTATTGCAACCTTTATTGGCCTCATTTTCGGATATGTTGCAGCGTATTATTATGAAATTTTCACAATGAAGTTGCTATCTAAAAGAGATTTTATCAAAAAAATAAAACCAGCAAACAGCTTCAGTTTTTCTAGCTATAAAAAGTTTAAATTAGAGCATCACTTTCTTACTACTTATATAAATAACAAATATAAACATAAGAGCATCCAATTATTAGATCTCACTCATAAAAGCAAAGTGGGGATTGAAGTGTTGTCTAAATATGGGGACTTTCAAGAAATAAAATCATTCGATCTGCCTTCAGATCTATCTAAAGTTAATCCAGAAAATCCTACAATAATAATATGTGAACTTGGAAAAACTTCTATAAAGACACTGGAATTACTTAAAACCTGTGGGTTCAATCAAACAGAAGGTATACTTTTTGACAGAGTATAAAAACAATTTAGAGTGTCTCACCGCTTAGCTCTCTCTTTTGAGTGAATCTTTCTCCCGACATCCTTTGCAAAAATGGCAATAATAGTGGCAATTGGAATAGCGAGTATCAATCCAAGTACATTCATAAACTGGAAACCAACCATTAATGCAAATATTATAACTATTGGACTCAGTCCAACGGCTTTATTCATTAACAGTGGAACAATAATATTATTTTCAAATTGAGAAATTGCAAAATAGTAAATTATCAAGAAAAGCGCTAAAGCAGGGGATTGATTCAATACAATCGGAATAGAAATAACAGCTGCAATAACACGTCCAAATACCGGCACAATCATGCAAATACCAGCTATCAAAGAAATCAGTAAAGAATACTCCACTCCTGCTAACGCAAGACCTATATAAGTGATTACAGCCGCAACAAGAGACACTATCAGCTGACCTCTAATCCACTCACCAATCTTCATCTTTATCATTTGTAAGCGTTCACTCACATATTCAGAGTATTTTCTAGGAAAAATAGAGATAGTAAAGTTTTCTATCGATTGCTCATCCACAGTCATAAAAAAGACCAGAATTAACAGAATGATAAAGTTAAAGAGACCATTCGATAAATCTGACAAAATAGACCATAAATTTCCACCAAGACTTAATAATTGACTTGAAATGAGCTGTAGGGAGTCTTTGAGTTGTTCAGCAACCACTTTGAAGTCAATAGCCTTATACAATTCCTCTATATATGGCTTGATTTGATCACCAAATGGTATATCCAAAGTTGGGCTTTGTGAAACGCTTAAAATAAAGTTATTAACCATTCCAACAAGACCGATTAACTGCTCTGCAATAATAGGAACCAGAAGAACAAAAAGAAGAGCAATAAGCATAAAAACCACAAAATATACCAACAACAATCCAAGAGCGCGAGGGATCTTGTACATTTGCATCCAGTCAATCAATGGGTCCAATGCAGACGCAATGAAAAATGCTAAAAAGAATAATATCAAAATATTCCCAATCGCATACAATAAATAAACCGATACCAATACACCAATAATCACTAAAATAGACTTCATAACACTCAAAGAAGAGATCTCAATTACCAAATTATTCTTTGCCTGTTTTGATTTAGGAAGGTGAGTGACTCTCTTTACCTGCCTGCTTTTTTTTGCCTTATCTGCTTTGACCTTCAATTTCTTAATTCCCTTAGTCAGGCCCGCCAAAAGCGTTTTCCCTTTTTTATTTTTCATGTTTATCCTGTTAAAGCGGATATAATTACGTTTACAATTGTCCAAGCCAAAAAGGCGATAACCATTCCAATAAGAGCATTCATTATAAATGTTTTACCTTTCTCCTTTTGCTGAGAGAGGCCTCCTAATGTATATAGAAATCCACCAATGACTACGAATAGTAGAGCTATAATGCTTACAAGCCCTAGCAAATAATTACTAAAATATACTATAAAATAGGGGATCATGGGAACTGAGACACGGCCAGTCACAATTGCACAGCCTAATATTTCACCCATTATTTCCACTAACTCTCCATTAGGACCATATTCATTAAATGTTGCTATCAGTTTTGAACAATCCTTTTCAGCTGCCTTTGGCAAAAGAGTTGCTTGAGCCATAACAAAATTCTGTCCAACAAAAATAGCCAGCATCAATCCAATCACAAATATATATATCTTTTTCATTTTTATTTCTTTACTTGCGCTGATTCTATCATAAGAAATTACTAATCTAAATCTTTTACACCAATTCTTATTTCTGTTACCCCCTCAGCCACCAAATCCTCATATTGAGTCAAATAATTCAATGAAAACTTCTCAATTCCACGAAACCTCTCATTCAACAACTTAAACACTGTCCCAGCTTTTCGTAATGCGGTTTTTTTCATTCGATCATTATCAAGATTAGGAACAAATGAAGTAACTCCCAATAAACGAACCCCAGATGTTTTTGCTATGCTAATGCATACCTCCTGTATCTCAGCAGGAGAAAATCCAAACTTCTTTATGTCACTCAAAACATTCATTCTTATCAGTAATTCTGTTATTTTCCCATGTCTTGCATTATAATCACTGATTTGTCGAACTTGATTAAAATCATTTATTGACTCAATTAAATCAAAATTCGTCAAGATAGGAGTCAAATTATTACCATCCAAATCACCAATATAGTGCTTTTTACAAGGCAACAAATCACTCGACATCTCAATAAACTTCTCTAAATCAGAAAAACCTACTATTCTGACGCCGGCACTAATCATTTGGTTAATATCCTCAATCTCCAATCCATCCGTATCAAGCAAAAAATCAATATCAACTCTATTTTTAAAGTTTAATTTACAATAATATTGTATTCTGCCAACAATCTCCTGTAGTGTGCTAACCTGAAATCCCATATATATGAACAAAAATCCTATTCACAAATTACCATTTATTGCCATAATAGGGAAACCTAATGTTGGTAAGTCAAGTCTCTTCAATCGAATAATTGGCAAAAAAGTCGCGATTATCTCAAAAGAGGCAGGAACTACACGTGATCGTGTGTTTAGACATACAAAATTCGGAGACTATCAAAGCATTCTAGTAGATACAGGTGGCATTGAGTTTGAAAAAAAAGAAAGCCTTGAAGCTGACATGCAAAGTCAGGCAAGAGTTGCAATCAATGACGCTGATGTGATTGTATTTTTAGTAGACGGAAGAAAAGACCCGACAATTGATGACTTTGAAACAGCAAAAATTTTGCGACGTGCATCCAAAAAGATGCTTTTAGTTGCAAATAAAATTGACCATGTAAAATCCGCACACAATCTACTTTCCTGGACAGAGCTTGGATTTGGAGAACCTATGTCAATTTCTGTCATTCACAACAAAGGAATTGATAAGCTCGAAAACACTATTGCAAAACAGCTTCAAGAAAGTGAATGGCCAATCAATGTAGAGAGAGAATCTAGATCAGACACGACTAAACTCTCATTTATTGGGCGTCCCAATGCCGGAAAATCATCACTTATCAATGCATTATTAGGCGAAAAAAGAGTTATCGTCTCAGATATACCAGGAACAACAAGAGATGCAATTGATACGGATTTAGACTGGGAATCTAAACATTTTACATTAATTGATACCGCAGGGCTTCGCAGAAGAGGCAAAATCGAAAGAGGAATAGAAAAATACTCTTCATTCAGAACAATTAACGCAATTGAGAGATCAGATATAGTGTGCTTAGTACTTGATTATACCATCGGCATTCGCGCTCAAGATCTTCATATATGCTCTTATGTGTTAGAGGCGAACAAAGGACTTATCCTATTAGTAAACAAGTCAGACTTAATGGAAGAAAAAGAGGCAGAAAGAAACCGAATTGGCAGAGTACTCAAACACAGATTTTCTTTTCTTTCTTGGGCGCCAGTTCTTTTTGTATCTGCCAAGAATCGCAAAAATCTTGAATTAATACTGGAAACTTCAATTCAAATAAACTCAGAAAGAAACAAAGAAATAGATCACGAACTTTTAGTAGACTTTCTTAAGGAAAATTTTCACAAGCACATGCCACCAACAGCAGGGCGAAAAAAACTTCTATTTTATGATGTAATTCAAATCCCATCACCTACTCCAACATTTGAATTCATGGTAAATAACAGAGACATAGTCCATTTCTCATATAGAAGATACCTCGAAAACGAGTTACGAGAACAATTTGGATACAACGGCACAGCACTTCGATTTTTCTTCAAAAATTTAGACAAAAAACTACTGAAACGTGCCAAGCCTCTTTAACCGCTTTTCAAATTCCTCAGTAAAAAACCTACGTTTATCATTATTGTGAAATTTTAGTCGTTTCGAATTTACCTCTACTGAAGCATCTCCCGACAAGGCCTTGGAATTTTTTTTATGTCTACCAATGAAATAAGAAGCTAATCTCGACTCAAACCATTTTCCAAACTTTCCACGTAAAAGTCGCTCTATAATTCTAGACGACAGCTTCCGTTTCCGCTCACTAATATGATTCTCAAAATATCGAGTATTAATATTTTCAAAATACTCATCCAACCAGTCCTTATTCTCCTCCCTCATCCCAAAACAGCTCTCTCTCTCTCCGTATAGTGGTAACATGCCAATCATCCAGTAGGCAAAATAAATATCATACGGAGAAATTAAAAGTTCTTTAAAATCTAAATATTGCTGATCCACATAAAAACTAAGACAAAACCTTCCTTCAATTTTCTCAGCATATCTTCTCATTCCAGCTATTTGAGAGATAATTGTGAGAAACAATCTTACAGTGAATATCCTTCCATGTTTTGCTACTACAAGTAAGTCAATATCACTATTTTTTTCAGCAATACCTAATGGAAGATAATTACAAAGCGCAATAAAATCTATAAATGGCACAAAATCAAAAATCCAAAGTTTCTTGTTTGCCTTTTTAATCAATTTCTCACTATTTGAAGTCCCAACACTGGCCTTGTTTACCATTTCTTTGCGTCCAACCAAATAAATGTAGCCATGACTCATCTCAAGTTTCTCTGAACAACTTTCAATAATCTTATACAACTCCTTCTCATCAAAATTATTATCCCCCAATATCATTCTTCTAATATAGTCAATCTTGATTGGCATATCAAAAACATCAAAAAACGCTACTGTTGCAAGCAAACGATCCCTCAAATTCCAATTTTTCGGCCTAAAATTAATCATAGTTTCACATAAAGGCCCACCTAACCTATACTACCATAAAGTTTAATTAACAGATTGTGAATAAATATCTAAAACACCTACTCAAAGAAGTCCCACACCAACCCGGCGTATATAAAATGAAAAACGAAAAGGGGGATATTTTATATATAGGCAAGGCAAAAGATCTTTTCAAGCGAGTAAATAGTTATTTTCAAAAACAAAAGAATCAGTCTGTTAAAACAGCTAAATTAGTCGAACAAATCTCAGACATCGAATATATCGTTACAAGCAGTGATCTGGAAGCACTAATGCTAGAAACAAATTTAATAAAAGAATATCGTCCCAAATACAACATTTTAATGAAGGACGGAAAAAACTTTGCATATATTAAAGTAACCATCAATGAAGACTATCCACGAATCACAGTAGTGCGGAACGTTCTCAAGGATAAAGCAAAATACTTTGGTCCAAAAACAGCAGCAGGCAAAATATATGACACTCTTCATCTTCTCAGAAAAATATTTCCATTTCGAAATTGCAACTTAAACATAGATGATCTTGGTGCCGCTCCCGAAGGGGACATAAATAGAAAGCGATTAGTAAAAGTTACGAAGGCAGGAATAAAGTACCCTTGTCTCGATCTTCATATAAAAAGATGTCTAGCCCCCTGTGTTGGAAAAACTGATATGCAAGAATACAGAAAGACAATCAACAAGATTATTGATTTTTTAAATGGAAATTACCAAAGCATACTTGAGGATTTAAAGAGCAAAATGTTACTAGCTGCACAAAACAAACATTTTGAACAAGCAGCAAAACTAAGGAATCACATGTCTACTATAGAGGGATTGTCTCAAAAACAACTAGTGAGCAGTCCAGATTATGAAAACACAGATGTAATAAATATATATAAGCTAGACACACACATTTACTGCAGCATTTTCCAAATTCGAGAGGGAAAAATCATTGACCAACAAAATCTCACTCTCAAAGCACCAGACCTAGAAAACCATGATGACTCTGTAACAATAACTTCATTAATTCAGCAGTTCTATTCAGAAACCAGTGATATCCCAAGAGAAATTCTCATTCCATGCACGATCTCAGAGAAAAAGACTATGGAGAGCTGGTTAAATAGTCTTTCTGGACACACAACAAAAATAATCACACCGAAACGCGGAAAAAAAGATAAGCTTCTTGAACTTACATTAGAAAATGCATTTAGTTTTGCTAAGCAGTCTCGTACAAAATGGGAAGGCAACAGTATACAAAACAGAGATGAGGCCTTGGAAAAGCTTAAAAAGCTTCTTGGACACAAAAAAATACCAAAGCGCATTGAATGCTATGACATTTCTCATATAGGAGGCATTCATACAGTTGCATCAATGGCCGTTTTCGAAAAGGGCTTTCCTAAAACAGATCAATATCGCCATTTCAAAATAAATCAAGATAAAGCCGGCAAACCAGATGACTATAAATCTATGGAAGAGGTGATTTTACGAAGAATTAAATATATAAAGCCATCTTTACTCACAAAAGAATATAGCCTCACCAAAAAAGAAAATAATTTTGTTCTGAAACAAGAAAAAACAAAGATTTTTGATTTAAAAATTCAATCATCAAATAAACTAAAAACGTTTATTAGCAACTTTCCATTTCCTAAAAAAGACTTTAAAGAAATTATTCATAAAATCACCGAAAAGTTTGATTCAAAAAGAATTTATATTCAATCAATTCAAAAAAACACGTCACTCTATGAAGAACTCGGCTTTCAAATAGTACAAGTGCTTCCTAAAAACACTAAACTAAAGAAAAATAATATTTTGATGGTATTCGATAAAAATAGAAACAGGCAAGACAGTTCGTTTAAAAAAACTCCTGATGTAATTGTAATAGACGGAGGGAAAGGACAGCTATCCCATGCAGTAAAAGCAGTAAAAAGTGCACATTTAGCAATTCCAATCATCTCACTTGCCAAAAAAGAAGAAGAAATCTTTCTTCCAGGCAACAAAGACCCCATAAAACTAGAACAAAATGATCCAACAAGACTAATGCTTCAACATATAAGAGATGAGGCTCACCGTTTTGCAATCGAATACAATAGAAAATTAAGAAAAAAAGACTATACTATCTCCGAATTAGAAGCAGTTCCAGGCATTGGAAAGAAAGTAACGCAAAAATTACTTCAACAATTTGGTTCCCTCACAAATATCAAGAATCTCCCCCATGAGACCTTAGCAGAATGTGTTGGGCCACAGCTCGCAAAAAAAATTAAATCTTACTTCAAATAGAAATGGATATTACATTGTTTGTTCTCCTGGGATTACTAGGAGCAGTCATCTACCTCGTATTTCAGCTTCAGAAACTTCAAAAACCAGGCGAAAACTCTAATGACAAGCTTTTTATGGAGGTTCTAAATAATCTCCGCACGGAAGTTCATGATACTTCCAATAAAACTCGTCAGGAAATTCAAGATATTAATGACAAAAACCGGCTAGAAGTCCAAAAACAACTAGAAAAAGTGAATCAACAGCTTTCTGAGGGAATGGTAGCAAGTTCAAAAACACTACAAAGCCAATTCAAACAATCTGCTGACATTATCAAAGAAGTTACCACCAAGCTGACTAAATTAGATGAAACCAACAAACAAGTTGTTTCTTTTGCAGAACAAATGAAATCTCTTGAGAATATTTTAACCAATCCAAAACAAAGAGGTATCCTTGGAGAATATTTCTTAGAAACACTACTGGCCAACGTTCTTGCTCCCGATCAATATAAAATTCAATATCCTCTTAAAGGTGGAGACATTGTCGATGCCGTCATCTTTGTCGGGGATAAAGTAGTTCCAATTGATGCGAAATTTTCGCTAGAAAACTACAATAAATTGATGCAAGAAAATGATAAAGATAAAAGAGTCAAACTTGAGAAAATTTTCAAACAAGACGTAAAAAACCGTATTGACGAAACCTCCAAATACATCCGACCTGACGAAGATACTACAGATTTTGCATTCATGTTCATCCCAGCTGAAGGCATCTACTACAATTTGCTGATTTACAAGACAGGAACCGTAGATGTCAACGCACATGACTTAGTAGAATATGCTTTCAAAAAACATGTCATTATTGTCTCACCAACATCTTTCTATGCCTATTTAGAAACAGTATTACAGGGACTTAAAGCACTCAAAATGGAAGAATCCGTAAAAGAAGTAATCAAAAAAGTAGGGGAGTTATCCAATCACTTAAATGCATATCAGGTTTATATGCAAAAACTAGGCAATAATTTGGGTACAACGGTTAATATGTACAATCACGCAACAAATGAATTTCGCAAAATCGATAAAGATGTTGTAAAAATCACAAGTGGCGAAAATGCTGTTGATTCAAATTTAGAGCAGATTGAAAAGCCAAACACGGATAACTAAAACTTATTTCTCAAAATATCCTTTGCTTTCGCCAATGCTTTTCTTCTACTGTTAAGAGCTTCACATAAATTATTCTGCTGCGCGTCGTAATCTCTCTATAACAGTGTCTGCAATACCTTCACCTGTGTCTATTCCGTCCAAATCAACTAAAACTCTCTTCCACCCTAGATCTTCGGTTTTATGTAATAAATGAAATAAGTTTTTTGCATGCTCTTTTGAATTACGTCCAATGTCCAAAATTGATGCGTTACGATAATCATTAATTTTTGAACTATCACATATCACACCCCACTCAGAAACTTTGTTTTCAACAAATTCTTTTAATAGCTCATCCGTAGATTTACTCGAATCAAATAAAATAATTTTTCCAGAAGGGGAATAATGGCGATGTAATTGACCAGGTGATCTAATCTCTTCTGAGCGAATTAGTTTTTTGTTCACAATCTCCTCAATTGACTTTACAGAAACGCCCCCTTGACGAAGCAAAAAACACTGATCAGTTCGAGCATCAACGACAGTTGACTCAACCCCAATCTCAGTTACCCCTCCATCCATCACTGGGACATCAGGCATTTCTCTTCTAAACATAACCACGTCCGTCGTGCTCGGACGCCCAGATCTATTTGCAGACGGCGCAGCCAGTGGGGATTTTAGCCGTTTAATTAAGTCCAAAGTCAAATGCTGTCTTGGCATACGTATACACACTGTATCCAGCCCCGCAGTTACAATATCAGGAACCAAATCACTTTTATCAAAGACCAGTGTCAATGGCCCTGGCCAAAATTTTTCCATAAGAATCTCACTCTGTGCCGAAACCCCTCTAACCAGTTTATCTAGCATTCTTCTTGAATTCACATGCAGAATCAACGGATTATCTACAGGTCTTCCCTTCGCTTCAAAGACAGCTCGCACTGCCTGTTCATTTAAACCATCTGCCGCAAGCCCATATACAGTCTCAGTGGGAATTCCAACTATCCCTCCGTCCTTCAAAAGCGCCACAGCATCACTAATAGAGACAATCTTCATACAAAATTATTTATGTTAGATAAGCTTATTTAGCATATTTTCGTGAGAAGAACTAATATAAAAAAATCACAATAAAAAAAAGTAAGCGACGAGATATTAAAAACTCCCATTAAATAAACCCGCCTCTTCACCTTTAAAGCATTAAAAACTCCATAGATTGTGTTCTGCAAGGAGCCAAGAGAGGCGACGAGCTAAGCCTACTCCTTGTAGGCGTGCGAGCAACGAACGCAGTCGACGCAGTCAAAACACAATCTATGGAGTTTTTAATTGGTGGGCAAGGAGGGACTTGAACCCTCACTCTATTACTAGAATGCGATTTTGAGTCGCACGCGTCTACCAGTTCCGCCACTCGCCCTTTTCGTAGCAAATTCTATGTATCCATTTACATATAGTCAATCCAAACTTTGCAAATTATCAAAAAAGCACTATATTAACCGCGATAAAAACTATTATGAGCAATTTTTGTGATATTACAGTCATTTCCTGCATAGCAGGCAATGGAGGAAACGGATCCTCCCACTTTCGACGTGAAAAATACATCGATAAAGGAGGGCCTGACGGGGGAGACGGAGGCAGAGGAGGAGATATTATTTTCGTTGCAGATGAAAACTTAAATACACTCATTGATTTCCACTCGAAAAAACAATTTAAAGCAGAAATAGGAGAACATGGACATAAAAAGCTTATGCATGGAGCAGAAGGAGAAGATCTATTTCTAAAAGTACCAGTAGGAACGATTGTTCATGACAACAAGACAGGGGAGTTAATCGCCGATCTCAATAGACACGCTGATGAGGCCTTAATAGTAAAAGGAGGTCGAGGGGGACTAGGAAACGCGCATTTCAAAAGCGCAACCAACCAAGCACCAACATTTTCAGAAAATGGAGAAAAAGGAGATAAGTTAGAAGTAAAACTTGAATTAAAACTAGTTGCCGATGCTGGAATTATTGGAATACCTTCTGCAGGAAAATCTACTTTAATTTCAAGGATTTCTAATTCAAAGCCAAAAATTGCTGATTATCCATTCACCACACTAATTCCAAATCTTGGTGTCGTGAATATGAGTAAATTTGACACTCATGATAAATTTTCATTTGTAGTAACCGATGTGCCAGGGCTTATTGAGGGGGCACATGAAGGAAAAGGCCTTGGGCATAAATTTCTCCGACATGTCAGTCGCAACAATATTCTTCTTCACTTAGTCGACTGTACGAGTGAAAATCCTCTACAGGACTTTAATATTATCAACAATGAACTTGCTAAATATGACAAGTCACTCGCAGAGAAAGAACAAATAGTGGCAATAAACAAAATCGATACCATAGATAAAATTGCTATTAAAAAAATTATTAAAACATTTGAAAAAGCTTATCCAGACCTAAAAGGCAAAATTTTCCAAATATCAGCTGTAACTGGTGAAAATATTGATAAATTAATCTTTTTCTTATCAGATCGAGTTAAAAAAATTCATGAACTCAGACAACAAAATTCTACAAAAGAGCATTCTGGCAAAAAAATTATCTCTGCTAGGAGAAAAAATGTCATTAAAGTAAAATTCATTCGTAAAAACTTTGATGCAAAAACAAGAAGAGGAAAAGCAGTATGGGATGTGCATTCTGAGCGGTTTGAGCAAGTAGTTAGTATGACAGATTTAGAAGATACTGAAGGACTAGAACGTGTGTATCATTTTCTAGATCGCCTGGGGATTAGGCATGAATTACGACAAATGGGAGCACAACCAGGAGATAGAATTCGAATTGGAGGAAGTGGCGGAAAAGAAATTCGTATGAGACAATAAAACCATGATTCTAATAGTAGGACTTGGAAATCCAGGTGAAAGATATCAAAGAACACGTCATAACATTGGCTTCACGCTCTGCCAAGCGCTAGCCAATAAATATAACGCGACTTTTAAATTAAACAAAAAGTTTAATGCAGAAATAGCAGAGATCAATGATGCTGAGCTTTCCGATGAAAAAATTGTTTTTGCACTTCCACACACGTTCATGAATAATTCAGGAGATGCGGTTCAAAAACTTTCACTATATTTCAAAGTCCCAACAGAACAAATCTGGGTAATCTTCGATGAGTTAGATTTACCACTAGGAAGCATCAAATTACAACCTTCTGGAGGAGCAGGAAGCCATAATGGAGTTAAATCAATCGTACAAGTAATGGGAGAAAAATTTCCACGCCTTCGAATTGGAATTGAAAGTAGGGGAGACTCAGCACCAGTATTTCAAGATACAAGTTCCTTTGTGTTAAGCGAGTTTTTCTCAAAAGAACAGGAAATTGTAATTGACGTACTAGATAGATGTATTCAATCCATAGAACTGGCACTTAAACAGGGGATTGAAACTGCTATGAACAAATTCAACTAAGTAGAAAAATCTCCTTTTCCACTTGCAATAGGCATATATATTAATTAGAATCGCTCCGCAAATGAAACACTAATTTTTTATTATGATCGCTATTGTAGAAATTGCAGGAAAACAATACAAAGTTACTCCTGAAACACAAATTCAAGTAGATCTATTAGACCAAGAAGAAGGTTCTGATCTTACTATTGATAAAGTCCTCCTCAAATCAGAAGAAGACGGAAAAAACTGCACAGTCGGCCAACCCTATACAGGTGACACGTTAAAAGCCAAAGTATTAGAACACATAAAAGGTGAAAAACTGCGAGTTTTTAAATTCACACCAAAGAAGAGACATCAAAAAACTCAAGGACACAGACAAAAATACAGTATTATAGAAATAGCTAAATTCTAAAGAGATTTAAGCTTTTTCATAACTTTTTCTAAATCAGGAGGTAGACCAACTTCAATGTCTACCTTTTTTGATGTCTCAGGATGAACAAAACTCAATTTATAAGCATGAAGAAACTGTCTCTCTAATCCATATTTTTGAGCAAATAATTTGTTCACCTTTTTATCTCCATATTTAGTATCGCCTACAATAGGATTTCCAATTGACATGAAATGTACACGTATCTGATGAGTTCTCCCAGTATGCAACCTAATATCAAGAAGTGTAACAGGCCCAATATGAGTTTCCATACGATCTAACACTGAAAATTCAGTTTTTGCTTCTCTTGCCGCTATACCATCAATGCTCATTTTCTTTCTATTCACTCTATGTCTACCAATATCTCCAGTAATTATTCCATCATCAGAAACATTCTTATAAACCAATGCTAAATAGTGCTTTTTTATCTGCCTATTTTTAAATATATCCACCAAAGCACGATGCGTAATATCAGTTTTTGCAATAACAATTAAGCCAGAAGTGTCTTTGTCCAACCTATGAACGATACCAGGCCGTAAAACACCACCAATTCCCTTCAACCCATCTCCAACGTGAGCTAATACTGCATTGACCAAAGACTCACCAATATATTTTCCAGTACCAGAAGGATGAACCACCATTCCAGGAGCCTTATTCACTACTAATAAATACTCATCTTCATAAACAACATCAATCGGAATATCCACAGGATCAATTTCCAACTTTATCGGCTTCGGATAATCAATTTCCAAAATATCACCCTCTTTAACCTTGTAACTCCGCTTTACGACCTTCTTTCCAAGAATAACTTTATGATTGTCAAACAGCTTTTGCAAATACTGTCTAGAAACATCACTCTCCATTAATGAAATAGCAATATCAGCCCGTTTATCGACTAATTCTTTCTCTACTAAATATCTTCTTTTTTGCCCAAACATAAGTTGTTGTTATACCAATCTATACTGTAGAATGGCGACGAAATTAGCATACACATAAAAAATGGAAGTAAACAAATCAAAAGTTCAAAGAATACTCACACACAATGTTTCCGAAATCATTGTCAAAAAGGAATTAGAAAAAAAACTTCTTTCCGGGAAAAAATTAAAAATAAAATTCGGTATTGATCCTACAGGAACATTTCTTACTCTGGGCCACATGGTCGTAATTCGGAAATTAAAAGAATTACAAGATGCTGGACATGAAATAATTCTTCTATTTGGTAATTTCACAGCACAAATAGGTGATCCAACAGGAAAATCTGAGACAAGAAAACCACTAACTCAAAAACAAGTTGAAGAAAATGCCAAAACATATTTGGAACAAGTAGGAAAAGTTCTTGATATGAAAAAAAATGTAAAAGTAGTATGGAACGCAGATTGGCTTGGTAAGTTCGATTTTTCTGATGTATTACAGTTAGCCGGTAATTTCACCGTAGCCCAAATGCTAGAAAGAGACATGTTTCAGGAAAGAATCAAAAATGAACAACCAATTGGTCTTCATGAGTTTCTATACCCTCTTATGCAAGGCTATGACTCTGTAGAACTCAAATCAGACCTTGAGCTGGGGGGAACAGACCAAACCTTTAACATGATGGCTGCACGTCCGTTACAAAAAGCACACAATCAAGAACCTCAATCAGTTATGACCATGAAAATTCTGGTAGGTACTGATGGCGTAAAAAAAATGGGAAAAAGTGAAGGAAATTTTATTGCAGTGATGGACTCTCCTAAAGACATGTTCGGTAGAATTATGTCTATCCCTGATACGTTAATCCTGGATTACTTCGATATGTGTACAGATGTAGATAAAAAACAATTCAAAAAAATTAGCGATCAACTAGAAAATGGAACCAACCCTCGTGATTTGAAAGTGCTGCTTGGAAAAAGCATAGTCACCATGTATCACAGTGAAATCGACGCAGAAAAAGCAGCCGAAGAATTTAATACAATATTCAGAAAAGGAGGCCTTCCTGATGATATTAAAACCATGACTGTTAATATTCCAAATCCATTACTCATAGACCTACTTTTAGAAAACAAGTTAGTGAATTCAAAAGGAGAGGCAAGACGTTTAATAGATGGTGGAGGAATAAAAGTAGACCAAAAGAAAGTTTCAGAGTATAATCACATACTCCCACTAAAAAAGGAGCAATTAGTACAAGTAGGCAAACGAAAGTTTATTAAATTTAAAGCAACTTAGTTTGAATATAAAAGAAATCAACAAGCTACTTTCGCAACAAACCTTGCAAAAGATTCAGGATAACTACTCCACTGCACTAGGTATTCCTTTGACAATTATCAATTCAGACTGTGAAACTCTTACAGAACCTTCCAATCAAAGCAAACTGTGGAATATAATTAAAGATCATCCAGAATTTGGAATTGGATCCGAAGACAAACTCGTTGATTCCATTCATAAATGTGAAAGGACAGGACAATTAGTAATTTTTGAAAGGCATACTAATTGTTTCGGTTTTTGTGCGCCCATTTACGCAAATGGACAAATTATCGCATATTTTGTTGGAGGATTTGTACGATTTGGTAATCCTGACATTGATACAGCAGAAAAATTCGCTCAAAAGCTCAACATAGAAATCGACACATATTTAGATGCATTCCTGGCACTCCCATTTTTTACTGAAGAAAAACTTGAGGCCTCGGCCAAACTAATTAAAATTATTGGTACAACAATCTACACACTTGAAAATGAGGGAAGTGAAATACGAGAAAAAAACCAAGAATTTCAAAAAATTAATTTAAAACTCAATAAGAATCTTCAACAAGCTACTAATCAATTGATAGCAAGTGAGAATCTATACAAACAAATCTTCGATAATGTTAATGACGGGATATTTGTAAGCTACATAGAAGAAGGAACTTTCCATGAAATAAACAAAGCAGGCGCACAAATCTTAGGTTATAAAACACCTAAACAAGTAATCAATAAAAAAGTATCTGATTGTTATGCAACCCCAAAGGATAGAACAGAGTTCGAAAATAAATTACAATCATCAGGAAAAGTTACCAATTGGATTGCACATATAATTACGCCTCAAGGAGAAAAAAAATATTTAGAAACAAATGCTACTTTAATAAAGGACAATAAAACAGGACGTCAGCTAGTTCATGGGATTTTTCGGGACTTAGGACCACGCAAACATCGTTCACTTTAGCCATCAATGGAAACAAAAACCCCTATCGAAAAGGTTATTTCTACTAATAAAGCACATATTAACTTACTCGAACAAGTAGGAGTTAATACTGTATCTGATTTAATAAAATATTTCCCAAGAACATACAATGATCAAAGTAATATCATCAATATTTGTGATATTCGAACCGATCAACCAAATACTATCAAAGGAACACTTAGCCAAATTGCAGAAATCAGAACGAAATATGGGAAAAAACTAATTAAAGCAAAAATTACTGACAACTCAGGTAGTGTAGAAGTCGTTTGGTTCAATCAGCCATACTTAAAACGTCTTTTATACAATGGGCAAAATGTCCTCCTTTCTGGAAAAGCTAAATTCGACATGGGAAAAATAACTCTGCTAAGTCCAGACTATGAACCAGTTCAAAAGAAGCAAATTCACACAGCAAGACTAGTACCTGTATATCATGAAACAGACGGACTTTCTTCCAAATGGCTACGAGAAAAGATACATCAACTGCTTCAATATGTACCAAAACTTTTCCCCGAATACTTACGAGAAGATATAATTGAGAAATACAAATTACTATCCTATGCTGATGCAATTTTAGAAACACATTTTCCGACTTCTGAAAGTAAAATGGAAAAAGCCAGATCCCGTTTAGCTTTTGATGAGCTATTTCTTCTACAAATAAAGGCTCTACAAAGCAAATGGAAATGGAAGCAAACTGCTGAAAAGAATAAAAAGAAAATAAACCGGCACTTAGAACTAGATGAAATTATTAAAAAACTTCCATTCGAATTAACAACAGCGCAAACAAGAACTCTAGAAGAAATAATTGACGATCTTGAGTCGCAATTCCCTATGGCTCGTCTTCTACAAGGTGATGTCGGATCAGGAAAAACAATCGTAGCAGGTCTTGCCATATTTAATGTTATTAAAAGTGGATACCAAACAGCATTGATGGCCCCCACCGAAATTCTTGCAGAACAGCATTACAAAAGTCTTTTTGAACTATTCAAACAGCACAATTTTAATATTCAATTTATTAGTGGGAGCACCGTATCAAGTGAAAAAAAGAAAATCTATGAACAAATAAGTACAGGAAATGTTGATCTAGTTATCGGAACACATGCTTTAATTCAAGAAGGAGTTAAATTTGGAAATCTTGGACTCGCAGTGATAGATGAACAACATCGTTTTGGAGTTGAACAAAGAAGTTTACTCAAATCTCATAATTCACCGCATCTATTGAGCCTATCTGCAACACCAATTCCACGAACACTAGCAATGACAATTTACGGTGACCAAGACCTCTCAATCATTGATGAAATGCCCAAAGGAAGACTACCGATTATAACAAGAGTAGTTCCAGAGAAGAAACGCAACGATGCATATTTATGGATAGAAGATAGAATTAAAACTGGCAGACAAGCCTTCGTTATCTGCCCTCTTATAGATGAATCAGATACACTTGAGCTGAAATCAGTTTTATCTGAATATGAATATTTAAGTAAGGATATTTTTCCAAATTTGAAAGTTGGCTTATTACACGGAAAACTTAAGCCAAAAGAAAAGGAAGAAACAATGAACAAATTTAAAAACAATGAGTATCAAATCCTTGTATCAACATCTGTTATAGAGGTTGGAATAGACGTGCCTAATGCAACAATTATGATGATAGAAGGAGCCGAACGCTTCGGTCTTTCACAACTTCACCAATTCCGAGGCCGAGTAGGCAGGGGCAAACACCAATCATATTGTTTCCTATTTATGCAAAACTATTCACAAACTGCCAGAGAAAGACTAAAAGCGATGGTTAAGCACAATAGTGGGTTTAAACTTTCAGAAATCGATCTTGAACTTCGTGGATCAGGTCAGATATTTGGGATACGTCAATCTGGCATACCAGACCTTAAGATGGCTTCATTAAGCGATTCTGAGACGATTTTTAAGGCTAGGGAAGCCGCTCAACTGATAATTGATGAAGACCCACTGTTAGAAGCACATCCGCTATTAGCAAACAAGATTGGACAACTTAGTAAAATATATATAAAAGACTAATTTCTATAACTAAAATAAACCCATATGTGTAAATTCATAGATCACAAATTTGTCAACATGTGTAAACAGGGGATTATTGGATCTTTTCTAGGACTTATCTTCGGAGCCATACTCGGACTTTTAATTTATTGGATACAATTTCCATTATTATGGTTATCAGATCCATCAGTTACAGGCGATTTACATATTTATAGTAAACAGCTGTGGGCAACTGCCGCTCATCCAGGAGCACTTGGGGCTGGAGTCGGAGCAACCATAGGAGCAATATTTGGAGCCATACAAGGGCTTAAAAGTACTTCAAAAAAATAGAAAGTGGGGTGTTTAGTCATTAAACTTATTTTAAGGCCTTAAATCGAAAGGCACTGTATTGGCTTACTTAAGAGAAGAACTTGCTATTGTGGTTTAGCCTGTTACACTTATTTGCACAAGGTACATTGTGCAAAATACTATTAAAGTCTGAAACGCAAATTCTCTGATAATTTCTCTAATAATATTCTCAACAAATCTCCTTCCCCATCTGTTCTATTAAGTTTTTTCTTGTAGGTATTGCCATTTTTGTTAAAACCCATCCTAATCGTATTTGATTGTTTATGCATTCAATTATCCTTAATAAAGACCACTATTTGGATTAATTCCAATTCTCTTACATAATGATTCCACGCTCATGTCAGAAACATCAATACTTGGATCTTTCAATAAGTCGAAACATTGAGTACCTTTCCCATTAATTTCTAATGCCATCTGCATTAATTGAATGCGCCTTTTTACAGGCAACAAATCACCATAATCCCCGCTTCCCAGCTGATTATTAGCTTTCCCCACAACAATTTCCAATAGTTTTCCAAACACTTCTGCTTGTTCTTTCGTGATTGGCTTTTCTGCTAAATCACTCGGAGCAAACAAATTCTGCGCCAAAGTAAGCATTTCTTGATCAGGTAATATCCCCTCATTTAAACTTGGCCCTCTATAATCCTCACCCATCTTCAAGTTCGCCATAATTTTCTCTAAATAAGTCCTATTAACCATCTCTCGAAACTCTTTTGGCCCAACCTCATATGACTGATCCATCAAAGGATCATCAAATGTGAAACGTTCTTTTCCATCTACCTTCGTTACAGCAAAACTCGCAGTACTCACAGAGACATTCCCACTCTCAGGAAAATTTATCTGAAACTTACCCGGCTCTAGCATTTCAAAAGTAATCTTTGTCTCGGGATTTAGTTCAGCTCCAACACTCAACGAATCATCAAAAAGCTTAATAATGTCCTCTACAGCCACCTCATCACTAGGAACACTGGCATGAGTCCTTTCTTGTAAATTTTCCTCTGGCTGCCTATCTGCGGCCTCTTCAGCGGCCTCTGCCAATTTTTGATACCACTCTGTTTCTGAAAGTTTCTCTGAGCTACTCATCATAGTGACCATTTCGTCATTTAAAACGTGAAGCTGTTGATTGACATTTGCCATATTGGAATAATCTTGCATCAACATATCAAAAAGCCTTTCTACATTCATGTATGACTCAATCTGCAAAAATTCAATATCTGGAAAAACCGTTTCCCTAAATATTTTCAGCAATAATTTCTTTTTAATTTCAGCATCACCATCTAGCTCTGAGTCTCCACTGGCGGATATCCATTCCTCAAGTAATACCTTGTTTTCTTTAAAAAAAGTTGTCGTAACACTCATTTTTTGAGGGAATTTCGTTTTTTCAGGATAAATTTTCCCAATATTCTCATTAATTCTTTTTCTTACCAAGTCCACTCTAATTGACTCAACTCTATTTTTTTGTTTGTCCAGAATAAACTCCTCCAAAGACATTAATTCAGTGAAAGGAATACCATTTTCATCTTTACCAGATAAATACTGCTCCTTCCACATAGCAAATGATTCAGCATTCTCATTATAATCCCATATTTCTTCAAAATCTTCTGTAGTTGGTACATTTTCCTGTTCTTCTTCTTTTTCCTCGTCCATCACAGTCCCCCCCAGCAACATCATCTTTTGTCTAGCAAGTTTACTTTGATATATAGCAATTGTTTTAGATCTCTCTGATAGGCGCTTTAATCCTGCAGTAAATGAAAACTGCTCTACCGGTTTTGTTTCAGCAGCCCCCTTCCTCTCTTTACCGTTTTGTGATGTAATTTCAGAATTTGCCATATTTCCAATTAAATCATTTTATTATAACACAAAAACATGGCTTTGTTTAGAGCACTATAATGAATTCCAATAAATAAAAACTACAGATATTTAACCATATATGTTCCCTCCAAGTTATATCCCAGCTTTCTGTAATATTCTCTTACGCCAATCCCCGCAATAACAGCTATTTTATGATATCCATGTTCCAGAGTAATTTCCTCCGCTTTCTTCATCAAACGCTTCCCCAAACCAATATGTTGTGACACTTCCCCATCACGTTTACTAATTTCGACCTGCTCACCATATGTATGAACCTCACGAACTATTGCAGCCCCCTCGAGTTCCGGAATAAAATGAGGCTTACCATCAATTAAGTATGAAGGAAATCGTAACCGTAGCAACGCACACAACTTATCCGCCATCACATGATCATATGAAAGAAAAAACTCTTGTCCTCCTGAAGCATCAAATTGGACTATTCTGAACTCCAAATCATCGAAACATATCTTTGCATCCTTTATCTCACGACTTCGAATATCACGGGAATATAAACCTTTTTCCGCACATTTGGCTTCAACAATCTGACGCAAATTAGAAAATTTAGATCCAGAAATAACTATATTAGTTGGAATATCTCGATAAATTCTAGTCACTCGAACATATTCTGGCCAAATTTCATGCATTTGTACCAATAAATCCACCAAAACTTCGTCAGAATAGCTTTTATATTCACCTTTATCGTATATATCAGCAAGCTGTGACCAAGGAACAACCATACAAGGATATACCTTCAACCAATCTGGTTTATACGCTGGATTATTAAACAACTCACGCATATCAGCCAAATCAATTTCAGGATTAGATCCCAACAAATTTGGCATCATATGTGCATTTACCTTGAATCCTGCATCCTTCATCAACTTCATAGCCTGTTGAACTTCTGCAATACCGTGGCCACGCTTATTAGCTTCTAAAACATCGTCATTCAAAGACTGGATACCAATTTCTATTTTAGTACAACCAAGTTTTCGTAAATGTAATAACTCCTCTTCATTTACATGATCTGGCCTTGTCTCGAAAGACAATCCAATACAACGATTCTCAGCAGTTTCATTGTTTTTCTGAGCCTTTTCTAAGCTGTTTGTGGGATTAATAGGAGCATTTAGCGCATTAAACAAGTCACACGTAAATTTTTCCTGATAATCTCTATGATAAAATGAAAAAGTACCTCCAGAAACAACAACATCAACTTTATCTGTAAAGTGACCTGTAATATGCAATGAAGTAATGCGGTTTTCAACCTGTCGAAAAGCATCAAATTCATTCAAAACCGCTCTCATCATCGCAGGTTCTGTAGAAATGTAACTTTTTGGCATTTTTGGTTCTGTTGGACAAAAAATACATTTTCCGGGACAAGGATGTGCCTTTGTAAGAAGCGTAATATTAACTATCCCCGACTGAGAGCGAACCCCCCTCTTTCTAAGTAACTTTCTCAACGCTTTCTTCTCATCTAATTTTCCCTCATCTACTAATGCACTATATATTCGAATCAATTCAACATTCGGCACAGCAGAAAAACCATATTTAGCACTAAAGCGATTCTTAATTATCTGTAAATCATGCTGATTATCAATTTCAGCATTATAAACCTCATGCATCATCTTTTTATAAATATCATCAATAATTACATTTCCCTGCCCTTTCATCTGGGTTTCCCTTGTAAAAAACTGTTTATTGGTACTTTTCATAAAAATTCTCATGTCTATGCAATAGCTAGAATAACTGATAAAGTAGTTCTCAGAAAAAATCAATTATTAATAAAAATTTCTGTGAAAAAGGCAACCGCCAAAAAAATCCTTCAAAGTGTTAAAGAATCATATAATTCAATTGCAAATGAATTCTCTGACACAAGACAATATTCATGGAAAGAGTTTGATTTTTTTAAACCCTATTTGCATGAAAGAGCTGAAATTGTAGACATTGGATGTGGAAATGGTCGGTTAATTAAATTTTTAGATCAATTCTATCTTGGAAAACCATACCGATATATTGGCTTAGACAACAGCAATAATTTACTGCAAAAAGCACACCAAAGTTTTCCAAACAGACTATTTTTACCTGGGGACCAACTCAGTATCCCTGTAGATGAAAATGAAATAGATATTATTTTTAATATTGCCGCATTTCACCATATTCCTTCTTATAAATTAAGATTAGAGGCGTTAATGGGCATGCATAGGATTCTAAAAAAAGACGGGAAATTAATCATAACCGTCTGGAATTTATGGCAATACAAATATTTGAAAGAAAATATTAAAGGGTGGAGCAATTGGCTATTTAGTTTTGGTCAATTTGCCCCCAACGATCTATTTATCTCCTTTAAAAATGGTAAGGGCACTAACCTAGCCAACCGTTATTATCACAATTTTTTCCCATTTGAAATCAAATACCTTGCTAAAAAAGCTGGATTTAAAGTTTTAGAAAAATATTCCTGCAGGAAGGGGAAAAAATGTAGTTTTCTTCAAGGCCACAATTATGTATTGATTCTACAAAAGGATGAAAAATAAAACATTAGACATACTTGAAATTCCATTTAGCACTCTCTTTGAGGATGAAATTTTTAATTTACTGATAGAAAACTTCTCCAAAGAAAAACCCAAGCAATTTTTTATTGCTACTCCGAATCCAGAAATGCTCTTATTATGCCAACATAACGAATTATTTAAAAAAACTCTTCAATCTTCTGACCTCAATTTGCCTGACGGAAACGGATTAATATGGGCGAAACTATTTTTAGAAAGAAGCAAAACATTGTCATCCCCTACTCTTATAATAATTCTTGGAATCGTCTCTCTTTTTCAATTCATCTTTCACAAAAAAAACAATAAAATACGCTTTAATAAGACAATACATGGGTCTGATTTTACAGTAAAAATCTGTCAAGACAAAAATTTATCAACTCAGGGCATTTTTTTACTTGGCAACGAGAATAGTTTCAAACCCGATACAACTAAACAGGCCAAAGAAAGGCTTACAAAAAGAAATCCATCTTTAAAAATCAGCGGATACTATGACAGCAACCCAACAGACAGTGAAGCTGTTTTAAAAATTAACTCAAGTAAAGCTAAGATTCTATTCATTGCATTTGGAGCCCCACATCAAGAGTTTTGGATTCAAAAAAATCTTCAAAGATTACCTCATGTGAAAATGGCTGTGGGAATTGGTGGAACCTTTGATTTTATTGCTAAAGTGCTTCCAAGAGCCCCAAAATGGATGAGACAACTAGGAATTGAATGGTTATTTAGATTATTTTTGGAACCAAGAAGACGAGTAAAACGAATTTGGAATGCTACAATTGTCTTTCCTTACCAAGTCGTCAAACATCGCTTGGCAAGTCCTGGAAAACACAATACTTCTGACATTTAGCATCTCTCAGTGTTGTTAAAACAGCTTGTTCTTGTCCGATAAGATCACTTTTTCTCTGAAAGTACTGATTTGAATAAATTGCATCTAGAACGTACAACTTCTCACGCTTTTCGAGCTGAGACAAAGCAAAACTCGTCTTAATTTTCTCAACTTCATCCTTGAAAACCATCAAATCACTAGCGTAATCTACTTTTAATACTGAAATTTTAGTCAAAATCTTCTTTTCTTCTTGTTCAAACTGATAAGCAGACACAAAGTTGTCATAAGGCCCCACATGTTGGTTTGTTTGAGGATCTCCAGCTTGTATACTTACAATTCTAGTAAAATATATGGCCAAGGCAATGATCACAATGCCCCCCACAAATATTGCCTGTAATGTAAAATCAGCTAATTTATTCATTGTTTAATCTAAGAATCAGTTATATACCAATCCTCAAAAAAATCAATGTAGCTGGTATCTATTTATTCAACTTGTGGACAGAAAATCCCTTTTTATCTTCTGTATCTTCCTTACTCTTGTCGCTCTTTTTATCTTTCTTACCTCTCTTTTTTCCATCATCACTGGCGCAATCAGCACCTGTACAGTCATGATCCACATATTTCTCTCTAATTTTTTCGACTATGTGATGAGCAAAACCAATACCTGCTGTCATTTCTGACAATGTCTTTAAAGGGTCAAAAACGCTTTCCCTGACTTTCTCTGTAACATCCTTAACATTGGAAGTCATTTTATTTACATCTCTTAAAACAAGCGTGATATGCAGTAGCAAGACACACAAAAATATAATCAGAAGTACAAATCCACCGCCCAGTGCAATGTACAAGAAGTCTAATGAAGTCATATTAATTTTGTTTTAAGATTTTTATTAGTGTTTCATTTACAAGCTGAGGATTAGCTTGCCCACGCGTTGCTTTCATAACTTGCCCAACAAGAGATTTCAATGCATTTTCTTTTCCTCCTTTATAATCTTGCACTGATTTTGGATTTTCTGCAACCACTTGCTGACATATCTTATCAATTTCCCCTTCATCAGTTATGGATTTCAGTCCTTTTTCCTCAATTACCTGCTGAGAAGATTTGCCTGTCAAATACATCTCTTCAAATACATCTCCTTTTGCAATGTTCATTGAAATTTCGCCAGTAGTAACTTTTTTGATTAATTCAGCCATCTGCGTAGAAGAGATTTTGCTATCCTTAAGCCCCAAATTATCTTTTTTCAATCTTCCAACCAATATACTAAGCACAAAACTTGTAGATTTTTTTGTATCATCAGAAAGTTCGAGTACTTCATCAAAATAAAATGCCAAATCTCTGTCTTCTATCAAAAACAATGCCTCAGATTCAGTCAAATTATATTCTTCCAAATATCTTCTATACTTCACTTCTGGCATTTCAGGTAAAGTTTCACGAATTTTTTCTAAAAAGTCTTCTTCTAGTATTACTGGGGGCAAATCCGGCTCTGGAAAATATCTGTATTCGTCTGATCCTTCCTTATTTCTCATAAAAAAAGTAGTACCTGCAATATCATCATATCCAACAGTAGTATCGTTTTTAGGAGCTTCTTTTGCTTCCCACATTTCTTTTTGCCGCTCAATTTCAAAATTAATTGCAGTTTCCAAAGACCGAAAAGAATTCAAATTTTTGATTTCAGCGCGTGGGTATAGTTTTGATTCCCCTACTGGGCGCAACGAAATACTTGCATCAAAACGCATCATCCCCTTTTCCATGTCAGCATCACTAGCATCTGTGTAACGCAAAATCTGCTGAATAGCCTTCGCATAAAGCACAGCTTCTTCTGATGATCTCATGTCCGGCTCACTCACAATCTCCATCAATCCTACCCCTGCGCGATTAAAATCTACCAATGTCCCCCCCTGATAATGAGTCAATTTCCCCGCATCTTCTTCTAAATGAAGTCGTGTAATTCCTATTTTTCGTTTACCTTGAGACGTTTCAATCTCCAAATAGCCATTTTCGCTTAATGGAAATTCAAACTGCGATATTTGATATCCCTTTGGCAGGTCCGGATAGAAGTAATTTTTTCTGTCAAAATGAGAATATTTATTTATTTTGCAATTGATTGCCATTGCAGCTCTTATACCCTTTAATAAAGCCACTTCATTCAAAACAGGAAGCTGGCCTGGCATCCCCATACAAACTGGATCGATATTTGTATTTGGTTCTTTTCCAAAATAATTAGCTGCAGATGGACAAAATATTTTACCTTTTGAGGAAATCTGAGCATGAATTTCTAACCCAATAATCGCTTCTAACTCCATATTTATCGCTTTTTTATTTCACTTCGAATAATAGCGAATATTCAGACAAGACACAATGTTTTCGCTGGTTATAGAGGGATGGATCCCGGATCAAGTCCGGGATGACATGGATTGTGCGGGATGAGACGCTTTTTAGAAAACAAAACTCTCATTACATATTCAGTCCAATGTCCTTTAAAGCTCTTTTGAATGATCTTAGTGCCATATTAACGTCCCTGGAATTCACTTTGTATTCCAACTCATGTGCCAGTTTATTGCGCATTTTGTGCGCATACCACAAACCATTTATATCAGAAAATATAGAAGCATTTCTCTTTAAAACCTCACCCAAACTCCCTTTAAAGCCCTTTTTCCGTAACATATGATCCAAAAGCTTATCAGCATCCTGTATTTGGTGACGCAAATCCTTTTCGGAAACTATCTTTTGCCATGATTTCCTACAAAATTTCATATCCGAATCTGACCATTTGCCTTTTCTCCTTTGCAAATATACTTGCATAAGAATCAATGCAAGCGCCAAGACAACAATAATTAGAACTAGTAACTCCATATTTTCATAAATTGCAGTTAATAATCGACTTCAACTTCTTTCATATCCTTAACATGTTTCTTTATCATCTCTCCAAGCAAATTCTTCAACGAATCGACATCTTCAACGCTTTTATCATCTAAAAACTCCTCCTGATAATTCATAATCACACTTTCAGCTTTGGATGGATTTACCGCATCCTTAAGTTCTACACCTACATCTCCACCCTGACGATTAACTTGAATTGTTCCGTAATTAAAAACAGTTTGCATCACACCTTTATACATCGGACTTGTTCCTTCAATCATGGAATATTCCAAACGAAGCGATTCACGATCGAAAGGACCGTTCCATTTTACATCAATAAGACTCATATTTGTAACAAGGATTGCATCAAAATACCAATTAAAAATCATTTTATTCACAGCAATAAAGCCATATATGAGCCATACCATGAAAACAAACCATAATTCAGGAAAGACATACCACAAAAATATCGGCAAGAATAAATGCAAAAAAGAAATTTTAAAACCATCCTTAAAAATCACAAAAGGATGTTTGTGAACAACAAAGACAATCTGCTCATCTTCTTCTAAATGTGGGCCAAACATGTAATACCTTGCCTTCTCACGAAAATTTGACCAATATGACGTTTTTTTTGGCATTTTTCTTCTTAAATGAGTCAATCATAAATAAATTCTACACTTGTTTTTGTACTACAGTAAAGCTAAATTGGATATGCTTAATTCGAAAACAAATGAGGAAAAAGGCAGAAGAAAATCCGGGAAGAATCATACTTTGGCTAGAAGCAAAGCTACGAAGGACAAATCTGACAGGTAGACAACAACAAAAAATTCTATTTACAACTGACTTAGTGCTAAATGTCATTGTCGTTGTGATTCTTGTTGTATTGATGCGAACCTATATCATGACTCCATTCCAAGTTTTTGGGATTTCTATGTGCAATACTCTAAATTACACCAATGATAAATGCCAAGATGGGTATGGGGATTACATTATTATCAACAAAAGCTCATATCTAGAATTGCCAGGATGGACAGTGGGAAAGCCTGCAAGAGGCGACGTCGTTGTTTTTAAACCGCCACATAATAATCATGAGTATTATATTAAAAGAGTTATTGGTCTTCCAGGAGACGAAATAAAGTTAATCGACGGATATGTTCATCTTTACAATGAACAATTTCCTGATGGTGTGAAGCTTGATGAGGGCTATCTTTCCGGCGACAATGTTGGAGGGACCTTTGCAACTGGTGGAATTACCGAATTTGAAGTACCACAAGACAAATACTTGGTATTTGGAGATAACAGAAAACGAAGCTCAGATTCAAGACTGTGCTTTAAGGAAAGTGCAAATAGCCCAAGCTGCGGAGAAAATGGGGCTACTCCATATTTGGATGTTTCATTGATAGAAGGAAAGGCTGGGGTTGTTTTGTGGCCTCTTCCAAGGATTATTGATACATGGCATTATTCAGAGCTGGATATGTAGATTTCGTACAATTTAAAACACTCCCCTTTCATCGATATTAGAAATGCTTTTTTGTAATTCATCAACAAATTTAAGCGTAATAATTCAGTAATTCTGGCTTTCATCAATAGGAAGGCATTTTCTGTGCAATATTTATGTATTATATGTACGAAATGTTTGACAAAAGAGATAAATGTTGATAAATTATCCCCTTCATGTATTGACAGATCTTTGAAAAACAAGGAAACAGAGAGCTAATTGCCCATATTTGGATAGCTCATCAAAACGCTTTTTGCGCCTTTCAGGCAAAGTTTTGGTGAACAATTCATGTGGGCAGCTAAACTCTCTGTTTTGTCATCAGACGGTCGCTTCGGCGATTGTCTGTTACTTCTGTGCACTGTGTAAGCAGATGTACACTTCCCCCCACGCACACTTTTTCAGAAAGTGTCGTTCAGATATATGCCGAGCATGTGCCTGATAAGATGGCCTGCGTGCAAACGTTGCCACCCCTTGAACACAGGGATTAAGCTAGTGTTCATTCCTTTACTGTGGAAAGCGACGGGAAGCGCTACAACAGTTTCACTCATGTACCGTAACAAGTGCATGAATTTACAGATTTTGAGTTGTCGGAAGATTTATCCCGCGACTTACAACAGATAACCGACCATCCGCGCTAACAAGATCACGATGCGCGCGTGGTTACGAAGGAAAACCCGGAGGCGGCATGATCCGACCTCCACGAAAGGATTGAAAGATCATGCCGAATACTACCGAGACCAAAATCTACACCCCTGCAACCTCAACCTCAACTCGACCCCGCCCCAAGCTCCTGCGCCTGGGGCTCGTGCTAAGCCTCCTGACCATGCTGATGTTCAGCATGGTCGGGTGCGACGGGAAAGGCGGATGCACCGCCAACCCGTTCAATTGGAGCTGTTCATCAGCTTCTCAACCTGACGACGAAGACAAGGACAAGGACGGCGACACCACTCCTCCCCCCACCCCAACCGCCTACCCCATGAACCCCACCGTGTTGACGCCGAAAGACGTCTATCGCGCGTGCCAGGAACAATGGTTCGCGGACGATACAGTGGTGGTTGGACCCGACCTAGGGTCTGATGGAACGATGGTGGTGCCGCTCTGCGGTCCTCACCTCGTTCTAGGGAACACAGCTGCTTTCCAAGCTAAACCCGACAGGCGGGTCACCAAGGACGGGAACTACCTCAGAATAGCTGACGGAAACGTCAGTAAGTCTGTATATGTAGGCCCCGCTCGGGCAAATCCCGGAGCAGCAGGTCAGATAACCCTGGGCAGCAAGTACCCCAAAAAGACTGGGGGACTCTATGCCCACTACAAGGGAAGGATGATCAAGCTGGGACCCGCTTCTCTGATCGTCCACATCGGGCCATCGGGAAGCCCATCTGAGAAGGGTGGACCTGGGTCCCCGACTGTCTGGGAGTGCAAGGACTACAAGGAGGCGTACCCCGAGCGGCCAGCCGACGAGTTTTTTGCGGACGTGTGGGACGAGTGCAAGTACGGAGGGGCGGAGAATGAGAAAAGCGCGAAAAAGAAACTCAACTACCTCCCAACTCGCCTCCCCGCTGGCGTTGACCCCGCGCTGTACAGGGCCATGCATGCTCGGCTCGAAAGAGTCGAGCAGAAACAAGGACAGATGAAGAAGAACTGGCCCCAAAACAACAAAAGGGGCAACCACCCCAGCTCCCAAGGCTACTAACCCCGTGGGGAGCGGCCGGACGCGAGCATACCGCCGTCCCCCCTCCCAAAGCTGCGCCCCTCGCGCCGCTCCCCACATTTCCCCCAACCTTTTCAGCGCTCGTTCAACGAGCGCAAGATAGGAGATTTAGATGCGCTGGCCCTCAACTGCCGCGCGTCCCACAACATGACAAAACAGAGAATCGCCTCGCCGGGTCTACATGACTGGCGGGGTATTTCTCATATTTAAATTATTTTCAATCCTTTGCCACCAAGTAAAACTCGATCATAGTAATTGCACCAATCAGCAACAACCCCGACCACCAGGTAAGTGCACCTAATAATTGAAATAAAAGACATCCCAGGGAAATCATAGCTAGCAAAATTCCCTGTCTCAGAGAGACATTAATATGATCATAGTAGATTTCATTTTTGTTGAACCATACACGGATATAGAAGCCTACAATGGTGAAAGTACTTGTTAAGGCAAAAAATAAACTCACAAAAAACAATGCCATCGCAAGACCAGTGGAAGCGAATGGATCTAACTTTTCAACCACCAAATAATAAGCCAGCCAACTCACAAGAGCCGCTAAACCGATTACCATAGTGTATTTCTGATGTGTCATCGCTTTCAAAATTACTATATTGCTATCCTCAACACAAGCTTAACCTGAAGCCACCAACTCTCCCCCCTCCTCCTGTTCAATTTTTTTAATCAGTACTGGCAGCTTTCTCATGTCTTCAAGCAATGTTCCACGCAAATTTGGATTATAGAGCGCGGCTGCAGGATGATATAAAGGAAAAATCACTTGTTTCTCTGAAAAAATACCTGTGACTCTCTTTGCCTGTCCATGAATAGCAGATATCTTATGTCCAGGTATAAATCGATCCATTGAATGCCTTCCCAAAGATACAATCACTTTTGGCTTAATAATCTTCAACTGTTCATCCAAATATTTAAAACACGCATCAACTTCTGGCTGCAAAGGATCTCTATTCTCTGGAGGCCTACATTTAACGACATTTGTAATATATACATCCTCTCTTTTCAATCCGATATCCTCTAACATCTGCGTCAAAAACTTCCCGGCTGACCCCACAAAAGGTTTTCCTTGTTTATCTTCATCTTTCCCGGGCCCTTCACCAATAAACATAATCTTTGATTCATAGCTACCGTCTCCAGGCACTGCATTCGTTCTTCCTTTACACAAAGCACAGTCCTGACAATTACGAACCCTCTCCTCTAACGCCTTCATAGCTTCATCACGAGATTCACCCATAATAACTAAAGATTTTTTATAATTTCTTTCCTATCATCCATTGTACGTCCCAAAACAAACCTAATGACATACAGAGCAATACCCACAATCGCAAATATAATCGAAAGTCTTTGAATTTCTGTAATTAGAAAACCGAGTAAAAATATTAAAAACTCATGAGTTCGAGGGTCTGCGATTTCAGCTTGTACGCTTGTAATTGAAGAATCCAAAGCAAAAGAAAAACCATATCCAACTACTCCACTCAAGAAAAACGAAGTTGCAACATATGCAAGAATCGAAGATATTTTTGTATAAAGAATCGCGGCCATCAACAACAACAATACAACCAATACAACAAACAAAATATCCCTGTACCCCTCTACATTCACTAGCATTTCAATTGGAACAGCCTGTTCAATATTCCCAAGTTCTTCTGGAATCTCTTCATAAATAGTAGACTCGAAACTGTCTGTAATTGGCCTCACAACATCTTCATATGGAATCTGTGTAGGTACACACTCTGGCACTCCATTACTAAAAGAAAGCGTTAAATCATCTGAACAAGTAGGCAATTTCTGATACACCATATATGCCAAATTGTTGCCAACAGTTAACAAATTTTCCCTCAAACTCCGTAGTGAAATTACCAGAGGTTGAGAAGTGTCTTTCTTATACGATTCAATCTGACTCGCAAAATCATTCAATGTTTTCGAAAAAACACCCTTTGTAAAAACTTTTTCTAATTCCTCGCGCAACTCCTCCTTTTCAAAATATCCAGCAAAAAAGTCGCTCTCTGCACGCAAAGCTTCTACAGTTTTATCCAAAGAGAATGCATAAACTCCTTGTACCACATCATCTCGCCTATAAAAATCAGTATTTAGATATGAGCGTGACAAACCGTAAATCAAAAAATTCGGTATTGCCAAGACCACAAACAAGATAACAAGAAAGGAAGCAGTAATTTTCCTAAGTAACATATAATTTATATTTTTCTTTTGAGTCTGGCACATTATAGACACATATAAACAAAAGAAAAACTGTTATTTATTTTAAACTTCCGGAATTTGTAAAATATTGCTTAAAAGATCTTGCGGTTGTTTATTTTGCTCAGACAAACCAGAGGCTGGCTCATCTAAATCCACTTCACCCACAGGTAGAACCTTCCATCTCACCTCTTGATGAATTCTTCCTGGCATAGTGAAACCGGACGCCTTTTTATGTCCACCTCCTCCAAATTTCCCAGCCAATTCAGCCAAATCAACATCATCACGCCTCGTTCGAAAAGATCCCTTCACATTTCCTTTTGCATCTTCATTCAAAAGCACTGTAAATTTTGAGCCAGGCACTGCATTTAAAAAATCTACTAATCCGGAGATATCATCAATTTTCGCATCTAATTCATCTAAATCGCTGTTTGTTAACACAGTAACCACAACGCCCTGATCATTAACAGTCGTTCTTTCCAAAGCACGACCCCAAACTTTCAAAGATGAAATCGAAGTATTTCTAAAAAGATTTTTTGCAATAATATTTGTGCGCCCTCCAAGTTCCACCAGCTTCCCAGTAATTTCAAAAACTTCCAAAGTAGTATTTGAATGCATCAAACCACCAGTATCATTATAAATCCCACACAACAAAGCCATCGCCATTTCAGGAGTAATGTTAATATTCAAAAACACAAACATTTTATACAAAACCAAAGTTGTAGAAGCACTGTTAATATCAACGATATTCAAAGTACCAAAATCATCATTTGATGCATGATGGTCAATATTAATAACAGGTATTTCGCCTTTAAAAATATCTGGATAAATTTCATGATATCGAGTCATATACGAGGCTCCAGCATCCGAAACAATTATCAAATCAAATTCACGAAAATCGAATTCCTTCACAAATCTTTGAACACCATCTAAAAAGGAAAATTTTTCCGGAATATCATCAATACAAGCAATCACTACTTCTTTTTCCATGCTTCGCAAAACATTAGAAAGAGCAATAGTCGAGCCAATAGTATCTCCATCAGGTTTCTTATGCGAAATACACAGGATTTTGTGGGCCCGCTTTATTAGCGTTTCTGCTTGTAAAAACATTTCTTGCATAAATATAATTCTTTGCCCGAACTTAAAAATTAGTGTTTAATTCTAGTATTAATACTATCAAAGAGCAAGTTACAATGAGCGATAAAACAACAGTTGTGTTCCTAGGTACACCGCAATTCTCTTGTCCTTTTCTGAGAGAATTAGCCGAAAATGATAAATTTGAAGTTTTGGGGGTCATAACGCAAGAAGACAAGCCAACAGGCAGAAAAAAAACATTAACGGCATCACCAGTAAAGGTAACTGCCCAGGAGCTAGATATACCTGTCTATCAGCCAACTCGTCTTAACAAAGACAAAGCTCTTATCACTCAATTACAAAACCTATCCCCTGAATTCTTAGTTGTAGTTGCATATGGTCAAATAATTAGTAAAAAGGTACTAGATATTCCCAAAATTGCTCCAATCAACGTACATGGCTCTATTTTACCCAAATACAGAGGAGCCTCCCCAATTCAGGAATCCATATTAAATGGAGACACAGAAACTGGACTCTCTATTATGCAAATGGATTTAAGCATGGATACTGGAGCAGTTTACAAAGTTTTAAATCAAGAAATTTTGTTGGACGACAATGACATTACTCTGCGTGAGAAACTCTCAAACAGAGGGTCTGAAGCTCTCCCAGATATCCTGCTTGATGTTAAAACCGGTAAACTGAAAGCAAATCCGCAAGATGAGGCAAAAGCCACTTATTGTGAAAAAATCGACAAAGAAGATGGACATATCGCCCCCAAAACCATGACTTCAGAAGAAATTTTTAATCGCTGGAGAGCATTTATAATTTGGCCCGGAATATTTATGGACTTTCAGGATAAAAAGCTAAAATTATTAGAAATAAAAATTTCCACTGAAGAATCGCTATCCACAGGGGCCTTTGCAACAACCAAGAATCAAATTTTCCTTGGGTGTAAAAATGGAACTATCGAAATACTCAAACTCCAACTAGAAGGAAAAAGTGCGCTAAACGCTGATGTCTTTTTATCTGGTAACAGACAATTATTTAGCAATTAACTCCATTTGCCTTTTTCTGTAATCTAAATAAACCATTCCAAATACTATAGCCAACATCACCTGCCCAGCCCACATAGTATAGAAATAATGATCCATCATCAGAACAACCAACAATCCTACAAAAAGTCCTAAATAGGCTTTTCCAGGAAATTTTTGGGAAGTAGCCAGTCGATGAACCGAAGCAAACATCATCTTCACGGATGTAAAGAAGAGAACAATCCAAAACATAAGTCCAAACACTCCAATCTCGCTTAAGACCATCAAAAAGAAATTGTGAGCAGGTTGAAATACCCAAGGAGACAAAGTCACTCCAACAAAAGTAGGCATCGACAAAACAAAATTTCCAGAGCCAATTCCCAAAAGAGGGTTCTCAAAGATAATTTCTCGAGCAACTCCTGAGAAAATAAGCCTCTCGTCCCAAGCATTTAGGGAAAAATCAATAATCCTTGCTAAAATCACTCTATCCAGGCTAAACACAACCAAAATAAACATTATCAGAGCCAATGTCAGAATTAGCTGTTTCCAATTAACCTTCGTAGCCTTGAGAACAATAAGCATTATCAAAAACACAAAGAATGCAACCCACGCAGAACGAGAAAAGCTGATTAACAGCCCCATCAAAAATACAACAATAAAATGTGAACGGTTTATATAGTCCTTTTTGTTTAAGCTTTGAATTAACAGCGACAAACAAACAAATAGATATCCCCCAAAAATATTTGCATGAGAAAAAGTTCCATATGATCTGAGAATCTTTTCACCACCCAAATCAATCTTAGCAATATTAAAATAATCCGCCCCCAACCTTGGCTCACCCAAAACATACAAGCCTACACTTCCTTGCTTTAAATACTGCCCCAAACCAATAATGACCTGTACAAAAGCGCCCCAAAACAAGTATTTCAAAACAACGTCCTTGGGCAACACCCCCCTCCCTAAAACAAAAATTAATACAGAGAACTCAAACCAACGTAGTGCAGCAAGCAACGCCAATTCTTTATCCACAGCCCAAAACACCGACAATAGATTCCACATTACAATTCCCAACAACGCTCCCAAAAAAGTCACTTCCAGCGGCTTCACCAGTTCAGTCCCACCTTTTTTTTGTGGGTAAAAAATTTGTCCAACAGCCCAACATAATACCGAAAGAATCAGCAAAACTTCACTTATCGTAATAAAAAAAGTAACAAAGTAATTAAACTGACCAGAAATAAAATCAGCCTTATACAATAAAGTTTGTATCTGAAACGGAAATGTTAACAGAAACAATTTTAAGAAAAAACGACTCAATGCCTGTGGATGTAAAAACTTGCGCACTTAAAAAACTTTAATACACACATATATTATTACTGTTATTCTGAATGTTTTTCAACTAAACCTGTTGTCAGCCATCTCCCCAGTCACCGATGACGCTCGTATCACCCCTGTCATCCCTGTCGCCCCTGTCATCCCTGTCGCCCCGGACTTGATCCGGGGCCCATGGCTAGCTATATGTAGACACAGAAAATACAGGATGGATCCCGGATCAAGTCCGGGATGACATTCTTTGTCCGGGATGACACGCTTTGTGCGGGATGACTTTCCTTGCGCGGGACGACTTTCTTTGTCCAGGATAACATTTCTTGGGGCTCCATTTAAAAGCATCTATCCCTCCACAGATGGAATTATAGATGGAGCAGGTAAAATCCCCCCCATTGGTAAAATTTTATTGATTGACTCCTCAACAACACGTAGCGCTTCTTTTTCTTTGCTAGTTGTGGCAAGCACTGCATCAATCGCCCCACTAAAACTTTCACTGTAAACTTCCCAGTCATAAACTAAAATACTTTCTGCATACCCTACCTGTTCTGCAAAAACGCCATAAGTACCATCCTGTGTTTGTTCTTCAATCAAATCCCTACGGGAAGTCGGTCGATGAGTCTGTTCATTATAATATTTCAAATTTTCCTGAGTTGTAAGAAACATCAAGAAGTCCCACGCAATATCCGGATTTTCAGAATTTCGTCCAACTGTTTCTACAAAATAATTTGCATATGCATCTCGTTTTTCAGTTGAAGTATCAGGATTATTTACTTGTGGAACTGGACTCAGTTTAATCACGCTTGGATCAATTGTCTTCACACTTTGTCTCTTCAATTGCTCTATTTGATCTAAAATTTGCTCGTATAGATAAGAATATCCAAAAATAGTTGCTACTTTTCCTCTGGCAAAAGCCTCCACCTCTTTTACATCCGAATTACTATCCGCCATATACTCATTCCATGAGTAATTTTTCTGTGATGCCAAACCAAAACTTGTATAAGTTTCTAAAGCTTTTGTTGCCGGATTATAACTTACACTCTCTGAACCAATAGCATTTTGTCTGGAAAACTCAGCCTTTGTTAATTCATCATTATAAAACTTCACTTTATACTGAAGCATCAACAAATATAAAATATCCATAGCCCTGGCAATATTGTCAGAGCGTCCTATTGCCGTACCTGCAACCTCAAAACGCTCAAAACTATTATCTGCTTTTGTTAATTGAAAAACATCCTCCTTAAACTCATCCCATGTAGTTCCTGGACGGCCACGAGAAGGAACACGATCCTCATACAACGACTTATTATAATACAATGCAAGAGTATCCACCGTCATAGGTAATGCAAAAATTTTCCTCACACCGTCACGTGGGTCTGTGAATACCAAATCCTTTTCTGCAACGCTAACAAAAGTGTCAGCAAAATCTTGAGTGCTTGCAAAACTAGGATCTAGCGGAGCAATCTTTTTTGAGTTTTTCTTTATCCAATAATTCGGAACAGACATTATATCTGGCCCCTCCCCTTCTGCTAACTCATTCAAAATTGTCCTGTAGTAATCTTCCTGATCCTCAAACTTTTTATACTTTATTGTTACCATCGGATGAGTAGTAGCATATTGCTGTATCAAAGGCCTCATCACATCCTCTCCGTCAAATAGCTTATAATAAACAAGTTCAACAGGTTTAGCAGCAACAGCTTTCTGTTCTACAGTTTTCTTAAAACAACCACTCAAAGTAAAAACCGTGAGCACCGTCACCAATAACAAACTTACTAGTTTTTTTATTTTTTTATTTTTCACGTTAATTGCCGAATATCCTTATTATTATAACAAAATTATGACTTTTTTTCTATCTTTAGCTTTTTTCTTCCCTGTCGTAACCCTTTCATAAAATGCCTCTTAGACAAGGTGTAATAGTAAAGACTATGATATTTATCCTTTGATAACCACTTTATAAATCTCAAAACCGTAACCACCGGCCATGAACCAATTATTCGAAACAGTGACGATTTAACAAAACCTGGCACTTTAGAAAGCTCTGGACACTTTTTATGAAAAACAACAGCCGTCCGGCCCACAGACTCCATTTGCTCTGGTAGGTCAGTTTCTTTCATAGGGTGATAATGATATGCAACTGCCCAGGAATTATAAAACAGTTTCATCTTTGCTTCTTTTTGCATTCTATAACCCAGCTCAATGTCTTCCCACCCATAGCCCTCAAAATCTGGATCAAAAGGGAACTTTTTCAGAAACGATCTCTTTAAAGAGAGATTAGAAGTATAAAAGAAATTATGATCTGCCAAGAGTTTCCCTTTAAGCTTTTCATAAGCAAACTGATGTCCACCAAAAAAACCAAATATCGACGATCCATTCACCATCCACTTCATAATATTATTAATTTTCAATTCTGGATGCCAAGCGGTAAACCCCAAAACTACTGAATTTTCTTCAGGATACAAATAATGATATTTTTGATGCTCATACAAAAAATCATTTGTTGGGATAATATCATCTTGTCCAAATAGAATTACTTTCCCTTTAGCGGCTTTAATTCCTTTGTTTCTCGCAGGCCCCCTGCCCAAATTCTTCTGCCATAAATATCGAATATTCTTATGTTTCTTCTTAAATTCACGTACAACTTTTGCAGTGTGATCAGAGCCACCATCATTCACTACAATAATTTCATAATCAACTTCCTTTACGGATTGATTATAGTAAGCCTCCAATGCTTTCCTTAAAATGTCAGCCCGGTTATATGTCGGAATAACAACACTAAAAAACATGTACTAATGGTTATTTCTTCCCAATAGTACATGAATATATTTAAAAACTAAAATTGTAGTCAAGAAGTGATTTCTATTCCTCTTCCACAGTAACTAAATTTATCTCATCCACATCCTTTTTTTTATTATAAGTAATAAAGTTCACTTCCTCAGCATGTACTTGTATCGATTTTTTAGGAATTCCCTCTTTGTCCTTGTATTTATTAGTAGTCAAAGTCCCCTCTACTAATACTGCTGCTCCTTTTTTCAAATATTCAAAACAAGTTTCGGCCAATCCTCTCCAAACAACAATGCTGTGAAAATCAGTTAACTCTTTTTTGGAGCCATTCTTTGCAATCCAATTTCTGTTCGTAGCCAAAGTAAATTTGGCCATTTTATTACCTGAATCCAATTCTGTCATCACTGGATCACGGGTTAAGTTTCCAATTAAAAGCACCTTATTCATAGTTCTCATTTTTATGTGGTTATTAATACAACAACAGTAAAATAAAACGCTTCCGTGAAGCCAAAATGAAAAAAAGATGAATAATTGATAAAATTGGATTAGAATAAAAAAAATCATTAATAAAAAAGCAATACAATGAAAATTAAGAACTTTCGAAAGACAAGTTTAAGAAACAAGAAAGTGATTCTTCGAGTTGATTATAATGTGCCAATGAAAGGGAAAAGAATCTCAAACGACACAAGAATACGAGCCAGTCTACCAACTATCAAAAAACTACTAAAAGAAAAATGTAGCATTGTAATAATTTCTCATCTTGGACGCCCCAATGGGAAAAAGGATCCTAACCTCAGTTTAAAACCTATCTCAAAAAGATTATCATTTCTTCTACGCAAAAAAGTATATTTTAAAAAAGATTGTATCGGAAAAGAAATTGATAGTTTTTGCGCTAAATTAAGACCAAAACAAATCGTAGTACTAGAAAACCTAAGATTTCACAAAGAGGAAGAAAAAAACGACGAAAGATTTGCAAAGAAATTAGCAAGCCTTGGTGACATATATATAGACGATGCTTTTGCATGCGCACACAGAGCACATGCATCAGTCGAAGCAATCACAAACTATCTCCCTTCCTTCGCAGGAGACCTTTTAACGATGGAAATTAAACACTTAAGTACTGTGCATACAATGCTCAGATCCCCCGTGACATTAATTATCGGCGGAGCAAAAATCGACACCAAAATTGAATTAATCAAAAGCTTTTCTGGAATAGTTGATCACTTTATTTTCGGAGGCGGCATTGCAAATACATTCTTAGCAGCAAAGAACTTTGAAATTGGAAATTCCCTAGTCCAAAAAGATAAAATCAGCACCGCAAAATCACTTGAAACTAGAATCCGACGACAAAGTAAAAATGTTCACCTACCATATGAATTCTTAGTAGCAAAAAAGCCATCCAATGCAATTCTAGTATCTAAAATTAGAGGGAAAAATGTACCAAAAGATAAAATGATATTAGACATCGGCCCAAATTCAGCCAAACACTTTGCTAAGATAATTAAAAATTCCAGAACCATTATTTGGAATGGCCCAATGGGAGTATATGAATATCAACCATTCAGAAGTGGTACTCGAACTATCGCGAAAGCTATCGTTAAGGCATCGAATAAGGGGGCCAATACTATCATTGGAGGTGGAGACACCATCAACGCATTAAAGACCCTTAAAATCAGCAAGAAACACTTCGCTCACGTCTCTACAGGTGGAGGAGCAATGTTGGAATTCCTCGAAAAAGGAACATTGCCGGGAATTGAAGCGTTAAAAAAAGATTAAACAGAATTATTTACTGTTTTCGTTAGGCTCCTTCTTACTTTCAAGCAGGAGCTTATTCTTATCCACAGTAATTTTCTTCTTAGGAGCATCGAGCTTATCCTTTTCCCCTGCTCCAAGCAGTGCTGAATTGGCATCTTCATCAACATCAATTCCTTTGCTCCATCGCATGATCTTGTCTTCAACCACGGCACGTGGTGAGCAATATCTTTCACGAGCCAATCGAATTACTTTTTCACGTCTTGCATCATCAATTTCAAAATCCGGAGGTGGCAAAGCATTCAATGAAAAAGTCTTCGAAGGCATTCCATCATTCAAAAGCCTCATATAGGCTGTAAATTTATTCAAGTTCACAAGATCATTTGGCAAAGCCTCCTCTGCAAATTGCTGCGATAAATACTCAGCGTCATCAAATCCAACTTGATAACTCAAAATACTACCAACGTTTCCAAATACTGCATCCCGAACTTCTTCTGGCATTTGTGCAATATACTGGTTAGCCATAGTCAAATTCAGTCTATACTTACGAGCTTCGGATAAAATCGTAGCAAAAGCATCTGTAGCAAAATTCTGAAACTCATCCACATAAAGATAAAAATCTTTACGATCTTTTTCTGGAATATTCGCTCGGCTCATAGCATCAATTTGGAATTTCGTAATAATCATGGAACCTAAAAGAGTTGAAGTATCCTCTCCAATTTTCCCCTTAGAAAGATTAACTACAATGATTTTCCCATTATCCATAGCCCATCTAAAATCAATTTTGGAATTAACTTGCCCTAAAACATTTCGCGCAATCGGACTAGATAGAAACTGTCCAACTTTATTTAAAATTGGCGAAATTGCTTCAATTTTTTGACGAGGCTCCATCATCTCAAATTCATTTATCCAAAAGCTCTTAACAATTGGATCTTGTATTTTGCGAACCACTCGCTTCCTAAAATCCCGATCTTGCAAAATTCGCGGAATCCCAAGCATCGTTGTATTCGGATACTCTAACAACGCCATAACTGTATTTCGCAAAATATGCTCCAGTCTTGGACCCCAACTATGCGCATAAATCTTCTTAAAAATCCCAACTAATCCAGAAGTAACAATTGAATTTAAAGACGGATCAATGTTTTCTAGCATATTAAATGCTATAGGCCATTCCCTATCCGACGGATCAAAAATTATCACATCATTCGTCCGCCATGAAGGGACAAAATCCAAAACTGCATCAGCCAAATCTCCATGAGGATCCACAACCGCAACTCCTCTTCCAGCCTGTATATCTGAAAACACCATGTTTTCCAACAAAGTGGATTTCCCCATACCCGTCTTTCCAATAATGTATATATGACGACGTCTATCTAATGTTTTAATTCCAAATTCCATTTCAACTCCACGATAATTCGTATTGCCCATTGAAGTAACCGGTGCATCTTTATCAGTAGATGCCTTTGGTAAATCATTCGGAGGTTCTAATTTTTTGGAACGCACCCAATAAATATTAGGAGTTTGAACTGTTAAATTTGGCAAATGAAATATGGTAGCCATTTCCTTTACATTCAAGATCATTGGGTTTTCTATCAGTCTTGAACGATATCTTTGTACAATACTTGAATCCTTGTAAATTTTTGACAGAGCGAAACCATTTAGAGTAGGCATATTAAACTGCTTGAATGATCCTGCAATTTCCTTAAGTTTAACCATTGCAGCAGACAAATTTCGAACTCTCGGAACATAGACTATTCTGATACTTACATTAAATAACAAACCAGACAGCTTCTCATTGGCTGGTTGAACACTCTCCTTTCCCTCTTTCTCTGGAGTAACAACTTTATAACGATTCGGTGATAAAAACAGCGTAATCGGAAAAAAAATAATTCTTCGCAAACTTGAAGATTTAACAAAGAAATTATAATACCATTTTTGAAAAAATTTCTTTTTGAAAGACGCAAATGCCTCATACGATTTCTGCAAATACTTCCCTCGCTTTTCCGATACAGGACTAAAAACGTACTGAATCCAAGCTTGTTCATCCGGATCTGAAAACTTGGCCAACGTTGCAGTAATACCAGACAAAGGATCAACATTCATCTTTGTAGATTTGTCTTCAAATTGAGTATATTGCTTAATTGGAAAAAAATCGAAATTAGTAAACGAAAGCTCTGCCCCAACAGCTGTCTCCATTGGATTAACATAATTAAAATTAAGCTTTTCAGTTGCCTTATGAATAACTACTTGTTTATCTCGTTCTGAAATATCAGACTCAGCAAAATTGTGAGCAACCTCCAATGGCTTAGACATTGTATAATCTTCTACTTCTTCAATTTCTACATGAGGATATTGAGCATAAATTTGTCCTTCTACTAAATTTCTTAGTCTAGAGGGAAACTGCACATAAAACCGTATACTTCTACCAACGTTAGCGATTTCAAATGACATTTTCTCATGACGAATACCTTTTATCCTATCCCACAGACCAATATTTGAGACAATACTATGAATTGTTGAAAAGACCTGTTCTGCAACCAATGGACCCGTTTCATTATCTTTGGCAACCCTAACCATCAAGACTACGTTTTCTTCCTCGGTCTTGCCATTCTTCTGACGCCAAGACGCAAATATTTCCAAAAGTATAGCAAAAACATATATCCCAACCGCTATCCCTAACACCCAATTTGCCATGGTCGCAAAACTCATTGATTTTGTTTTATCTCTATTAAATTATTTTACCTTATTTAAGGTCTAAAGTCTATATATCGGTGAACCAGAATTATTGCTGCCATCTCATCTTCCGTGGTTTTTCTGTCCCTTCCCTTCACCCCAAGTTCCTTCAGAATATTGCCAGCCTCAAAAGTACTAAATGACTCATCAATATAGTCTATATCTATATTTAATCCATTTTCAGTAAGAAAGTTACTCATTTTCTCTGCAAAAGCTCGAATTTTTTCAGTTTGCTTTGTTTCTTCCCCCTCTTTCCCAAGGGGTAAACCAATCAGAATCAACACAATTGACTCATCTTCTACTAATTCCATAATTTTCTGGAAAATCTGCTCTAAAGTCATCTTTCGCAAAACTCCTCTGCCAAAAGCCATTTGCCTATCAATATCAGATACAGCCAATCCAATGGCAGCACCACCATAATCAATAGCCAAAATCTTTCCTTTGGTCATATTTAACTTGGATCAGCTAAAATATTGACCGTCAATGTAGCAGTTAAACCATTGGCCAACTTAATCTCAACTTTTTGTTTTCCCACATCTTTCAAACTTAACTTGGCAGGGAAATTCTTTTTTTCTAGTCTTATCTTAGCTATTTCTAAGACCTCTTGTATTAAGTTATCTGTAGTTAATGCAGCATAGAGCTTCAAACCATTGGCCTTGCCCTTTATATCTATTGTTAAGCCATCTAATTTGTCCCTCACCATACCTGACTCTTCCTGCAAACGTTCTTTTTCAACTATTTCCTTCTTCATTCGTGTCTCTGCATGCGCAATAGCATCAGAAGTAGCAATCCTAGCCAGTTTTCTAGGAGACAAAAAGTTCTGATAATAACCATCAGCGACATTCTTCACCTCTCCTTTTCGGCCGACTCCTTTAATATTATCCAAAAAGATTACCTTCATATTAGTATATGTTAGATTATTAGCACTCTTTACCTATACACCAATCTGAGATATTTACAAAACGGTCGCTTTCATAAGACAAGTTTGAAAGTTTTATGTTTTTCACTTTACCATCAGTCAGCAATAGATAACTAGGTCTGTACAAAAACACGGCTGGCACCTCATTCGAAATAATCTCGGCCAACTTTTCCTCTCGTTCCTGTTTGTCGTCTTTATCAAATGTTTCTCTTATCTTTTCAATTTGCTGATCTGCCGCAAAACTCATGAATTTTGAAAGATTTAGTCCCCCCTCCTTTATCTGACTGGAATGCCAAAATGTAAATGTGTCCAAGTTATATCCCATGCTCTGTCCAGCCAAAATCATATCATATTCCTTTTTATTTAAGGCTCCCAAATAGTCTTGCTCCTCAAGCATCTGCAAATTAATTTTCACTCCTCCCTTTTTCCATGCCTCAATCAAATAAGTAACTGTCTTTTCTATTTCACTTGCCTGATATGACCCAGGTATAAACTGACGTGCGACTAAACTAAGCTCCAATTCCTTCTCATCACTACCCCTCCTGTAAACCTCGTCCTCCAAAACCTCTCCGTCATCATCTTTCTTGAACTTATACCCAGAATCAAACAAAGCACCATTTGCTTCATTCAAATCAGGCTTATTCAGCCACTCTTCCTGGTTTAACTCCATCAATGGCGTATCTACTCTTATTTTATTATCTAAAGTAGCCATCAACTCCTCTTTATTAACTAATTTTAACAAAGCAATACGCATTTTTGATTTCTTCAAAACGTCACTTTCTGTATTAAAAAATACTGCAGTATATTGAGGTAAAGTATAGCCTTCTGTATTCCAGCGCTCGTCATAAACCAACTCTGAAACCTGGCCAGAAACTCGTGAAACTATATTTATTGAGGCTTTGTCCTTCAACAACATTTGTTCGTCAGGATAAACAGTGAACCTGATTTCTGTAATAGTAGGTTTGACTGAATAATAATCAATAAACTGTTTTAGAGCGACCTTCTGTTTACCATCATTTGCGAACTCAACTGGTGACAAAACCCGATATGGGCCGGTTCCAACGGGCTGAAGATTAAATTTGCTCACTGGTAAGTCTGAAACAGCAATGTCCGACAATAGATGTTTTGGTAAAATTCCAACATTTAAGTTTGATACAAAAAATGAATTTGGGGAACTCAGTACAAATTTTACAGTTTTTTCGTCTACTTTTTCTATTTTTACACCTTGAAAATTTGCTTTAATAAGAGAGTTTTGGAATTCAGGATTTTGAATATATTCAAAAGTAAACATCACATCATCAATTGTCAGAGGCTCACCGTCATGCCACAATACACCATCTCTCAATGTACAAAGATACTCTTTTCCTTCTCCTTCAACCTTTAACGAAGCCAAATCATCCACAAAAGCCATTAATTTTGGATCATATTTCAACAACCCAGAAAAAACCAACGCTGAAACATCCCTATTTGCCTGAGAAAAATCAGTATACAGCGGGTTTATTAGTATCGGTTTACTAGAAATCACACCCTCCGTAAAAATTCCACTATCAGCAAAAGCAGACATTGGGTTTATCAAAAACAGTACTGCACGAAAAGTGAAAAAAGACATCAATACCAAAAAAACTAAAGAAAGCACTCTTTCTTCCAATGTAAATGCCTTTAGAACTCGCATGAATATATTCCAAATTTTTTTCATTTGCTTTATCTAGATTTAGCTAAGACAAAAACAAGAAGATAATGGAACTTGCAACAAAAAGGAACCCAAACAAGATTGTTGCATTGAAAATCACCTTTTCAGCCCCTCTTTTAGTGGTTTGAATTGATGTTGTCGAAGTCATTGTCCCGGCAGAAAAGCCAGCAGTCTTGTTTTGCAACAAAATTGCAATTATCAAAAGAACAGAAACAACTAATTGAAAATATTTAAGGAATTCAAGCATATTTATACTATTAATCTTTAAGCCGAGTGACTTATATCACTTTTAATATTTGGGGTCAAATAACTCTAGTCCTTGCGAATATAAATTCGAACCAGATGTGAGTCAATTGTTAATTCAGTTTCCTTGTCCCACTCCATATCCCCTTTCTGAATCAACTCATTGGCCAACGTTTCTGCAACAATATAATCTGCATGTTCTGTCACTGCCTCTGCCATTTTCTTGTCAGCAACAACTTCCAAAATTATATGGTCACTAACTTCATAATCCGCATCCTTTCGGAGATCTTGAATGGCTCGAACCACTTCCCGAGCATATCCTTCTTTTAAGAGTTCTTCAGTTATATTAGTATGTAGAATTACGGTAATTCCTTTGCTACTTGCAGAATCTGTGTCCGTGTCTGACTCTGCAGAAGTCGTCTCAAGCTCATATTCACCTTCTGACAAAACCACGGTTTTACCACCTTCAACAGACAATCCTTTTATTTCAACTCCATTCTCTACTTCTTCAAAGTTACCTGCCTTTGCTTCCTTAATTATATCCTGTATCAAGGCCCCAAATCTGGGTCCCAATAGTTTTGCATTTGGCTTTAACACTTTTTGTATTCTATCCCCCAAACTTTCAATATCCATGAATCGCACCTCTTTTACATTTAATTCTTCTGCAATTACATCTGTCTGAGACTGAACTAACTTTTTGTCCGCACCTGCAGGTAAAGCTACTTCCACAAGCTCCAAAGGCTGCCTAACTTTTATTTTTTGCGCAGCTCTGACTTGATGCCCCATAGCTACAATCTCTCTAACTAAATAATTTTGCTCATTTAGCTTTTCATTCATAAATTCTTTTCTAAATTTAGGCCAATCGCCTAAATGCACAGACTCACAATCAGATAAATTCCTATAAATTTCTTCAGCCATAAAAGGCATGAAGGGAGCTAACATCTTTGAGAAGACAATAAGAACAGTATACAAAGTCTGATATGCCTCATTCTTGTCAGAATCATTCTCTGACTTCCAAAAACGTCTTCTTGAACGTCTTACATACCAATTTGAAAGATTGTCGATAAAATTCACCATCGGCCTGGTGGCCTTCATTACATTATAATCATCCATCTCTTCAGTAGAAGTTTTGAGCAAGGTGTTCAATTCAGAAAGTACCCATTTATCCAAAGCATTTTTAGGCTTGAAGTTTCTAACTAACTTTTCTGGAGTCCAACCATCAATATTGGCATATGTCACGAAGAAGCTATATGTATTCCAAATCGTCAAATTGAATTTCTTCATGAATTCGTCAACATGCTGCTCGGAAAACCTGACTCCTTCTCCCAAGACTACAGGTGATTGACATAAATAAAATCGAATTGCATCAACTCCCTTTTCAGCAAATAGTGCAGTGGGATCTGGATAATTCTTCTTACTCTTAGAAAGCTTTTCCCCATCCGCCGCATTTATATGCCCAGTACAAATAATATTCTTGAAAGCTGGCTTATCAAACAATATTGATGCAATAACATGCAATGTATAAAACCAGCCACGTGTTTGATCAATAGCCTCAATTATAAAATCAGCCGGAAAACTATCATTAAAAACCTTCTCATTCTCAAAAGGATAATGAATTTGAGCATATGGCATCGATCCGCTTTCAAACCAACAGTCAAAAACCTCTGGAATCCGCCTCATAAGATATTTTGGATCTATTGAATCCTTATGATCTGGATGAACAAAACTAATATCGTCAACATAAGGCTTATGCAAATCCAAATCCCCCTGCTCATCAAGCGGAAGCTTGCCATTAGTCAATTTATCTAGTTCTTTTATTGACCCCACACAAATTTGATCTCCATTTTCATTTGCCCAAATTGGAATAGGACATCCCCAATAACGACTTCTTGAAATACTCCAATCACGGGCACCTTCTAACCACTTCCCAAAACGACCATCTTTTATATGTGAAGGCTGCCAATTAATTTTTTGATTATTTTTAAGCAATTTATCCTTAACATCAGTGACGCGAATAAACCACGAATCAGTGACATAATTCAACAATGGAGTATCAGTACGCCAACAGTGAGGATATGAATGTCGATAATTTTCTCCTGAAAAGAAAAGTCCTTTCTTCTCTAAGAATTTTGCAACATTTTGATCTTGTCCACGTACATATTTCCCCGCAAAATCAGTAATTTCATTTTTAAAATTGCCATTCATTTCTACGTGGCAAATTGGCTCCAGCCCTTTCTCTTTAACCAAATTGTAATCATCTTCACCAAATCCACCTGCAATATGCACAATTCCTGTTCCACTCTCAGTTGTAACAAAATCACCCTCAAATATTTGGAAATTATCGGAATGTACATCAGCATAATAATCAAAAAGAGGTTTGTATTTTTTTCCGATTAGTTCATTCACTTTAATGTCCCCAACTTTTTTAAAGCCCTTCTCTTTAAACACAGCCTCTACCAATTCCTCAGCCAAAATATATTTTTCACCATCTGATTCTACTTCTATATACTTTATCTCTTTCCCAACCGCCAAAGCTTGATTTCCAGGTAATGTCCAAGGTGTAGTAGTCCAAGCTAATAAATAAACCCCAGGCTTATCAACCAACTCAAATTTGGACGTTAAAGAATAGTCAGTAACGTCTTTATAGTTAAGTGATGCCTCAAAATTACTCAGAGGAGTTTCCAATGCCGTAGAAATATGCATTGGTTTATGTCCCTGATATACAAGGCCTTTTTTCCAAATGGTATTGAATACTGACCAAATCGACTCCATGTATTTATTGTCCAAAGTCGCGTAGGCATTCTCAAAATCCACCCATCTTCCCAACCGCTCAACCACCTGCTCCCACTCCTTTTTATACTTAAAAACTGAGGCCCTACAATCAGCATTAAACTTTGTTATTCCAAGTTTTTCGATGTCAGCACGCCCCTGAATATCATGTGCTTTTTCTATTTCATTTTCGACAGGCACCCCATGACAATCCCAACCAGCAACCCTGGGCACATAATAGCCCTTCATTGTCCAATAACGAGCAACTGCGTCCTTTAACGAGGAAACCATTAAATGTCCATAATGCGGAAGACCGTTTGCAAAAGGAGGACCATCGAAGAAAACAACTTTTTTAGCATTTTTTCTTTGATCCATGGACTTTTGAAAAGTATTTTTTTCTTTCCAATAATCCAGTTTTTCTAACTCTAACTCAGCAAGATTTTCATTATTCTTTACAGGTTTGAAAGACATAATTATTTATTTTTAAGAAACTCTTTATCTATTGTCACTCTACTTTCTTCTGGTAAAACTTGATTCAAATATTTCGAACCTTTTCTACGATTATAAGGTGTTTCCGCAGATGAGCTCATGCGATCAAATGCAAACTGGCCAATTCGCATACCAGGATACAGCGCAACCGGCATTCTGTTTATATTAGTCATCTCTAAAGTAATTGTCCCTTCAAAACCAGGATCAATATAACCAGCAGTTGAATGAATAATAATGCCAAGCCTTCCAATTGAACTGCGCCCCTCACATCGTGCCACTAAATTGTCAGGTAATTTTATCTTTTCCATAGTTACCCCCAGGACAAATTCGCCTGGTTGGAGAATAAACGGAGTTCCATCTTCTGTAATCTCAACCATGGTAGTCATATTTTGAAGAGTTTCAGGCTTTGTAGGGTCCAAAACAGCCTGATTAGCATGCTTATAAACTTTAAAATGTTTACCAAGTCGAAAATCCATTGATGCACAATGAATATTCTCCAGATGTTTCCCGTCTTCAGACTCAACAACTAATTCTCCTGAAGAAATCATGGCCTTTATGTCCTTATCAGACAAAATCATAATTGCAAAATAATGGCAAATAGTAGGCGCAATATAACACCTCCAACTTCTAAAGTCTATCCCCGAATCCTAAAAAAATCAGCGACTGCCAAAGAAAGGTTTATACAAATCATCTTCAATATCAATCTTCAACTCATCCCGATCTACGTGATCACAAAACTCAACCGGAGCGTCTTCAATGACAACTAATGGAATCTGCTCAGCACATTCTCCCATTAATAAAACCGCAGTAGCCGATAAACAATCAACAACATTAGTTCGCGCCATCTTCATTTCCCGGCCAAAAATATCTTTTTCCCCAATATAATCTCGAATTCCTTTTATCCCTGCATATCCAAGTGGAACTCCAGTTACCCCTGCCCTAAATGGCATAATCCTGCTATCTGTTAGAATTATACCTAGTGAATTTAATTGAAATTTTTCCCTAAGAGCATTCCTAATTTTATCTGCCGCCTCATAACTATCCTTCGGCAATAATATCAACTTTCCTCCTGCCGAATTCGATTCGTCTATTCCAGCCGAAGGCATCAAAATACCATCCTTAACAGTCAACCAACACCACTTCGTCTCCATAGCTTCTTCACTTTCCTCACAAATCAATTCCACTTTCCGTTTTTCATCAACAAACTCCTCCGTTCTCCCCTCTGCCAAAGCCACAATCTTTGAAGTAACTGCAAGAACAGCATTTTCCTCAATGACAGGAATATGCTCACAGATAAAATCGACAATACTTTCATTCTCAATAAAAACTCTAGTTTCAACCGGTGTAACTTTCATATAATTTTTATTCTTTTGTATTATCCCTCAATAATCTCAACCCAAGATATGATAACGGAGTGTAAATAATTCCCATCGCAACCTTATACAACCACCATGCGATAATTAATCCAACGATTGTGTCGAATGAATAAACTCCAACAAACGCAATTATCATAAATAAAGTCGTATCCAACAATTGAGACCACAAATTCGACAAAAAAGACCTTAACCAAAAACGATCCTTGCCAAGTTTTTCTTTAAAGAAAAAGAAAGCAACAACGTCCTGATACTCTGCAATTAAAAACGCCACCAAAGAAGCAATTGCCATTCTAATCGAAATTCCAAATACCTCTTCATAAGAATCCTTAACCCACATCCCATTTTCCGCCCATGGCATCCAAAGGGATATATATGATAATGCTATGAATATAGCAATACTCAAAAACCCAGCATAAACAAACTGTTTCGCAATAGCCCGTCCATATATCTCACCAACGACATCCGTCATCAAGAACACAACAGGAAAAGAAAAAACAGCAACAGACAAATGAGTCCCAAATATAAATGGCATAATTTTCAGTCCAAGCGTATTTGCCGCAAATATTGCAGTTAAATACAAAACCAAGGCCACTAATAGTTTTTTAAGCGCTGGATCAGTCAGTTTTTTCATAATCTTTTGAATGAGGAAATATCACCAGCCAATAACATATAATATTATTATTATGACTATAAATTTTGTACCACTTTTTTACTAACCCGTCCATCTCACCTTCAATATCATCTCAAATATACCTCTCCACATTCCCAACCAGTCGCACAATCCCCCCGGCGCCTCCCCCAAATATACTTCCCCTATTCTATTTCAGCCGCACAAAGTGCCGGCGTTCCCCT